>Ga0228701_1000634_pt1 | contig 27556 bp, 30 predicted proteins | sample McNCre117_Aug_MG_2_FD_178017 | JGI IMG/M metagenome (GOLD analysis project Ga0228701, IMG submission 178017) | Freshwater microbial communities from McNutts Creek, Athens, Georgia, United States - 11-17_Aug_MG | ecosystem: Environmental > Aquatic > Freshwater > Creek | place: USA: Georgia... | reverse complement strand
GCGCGCAGTATCTCCTTGGGATTGCCCATTTCAACGGCGGGCTGGTGCCCAAGGACTGGGTCCGCGCCTATGCCCTGACCAGCCTTGCCAACCAGCAGGGCCTGCCTCAGGCGCGCGAAGCGATGGCGCAGATGGACCGCTTCATCCCGCTCGACCAGCGCCAGCAAGGCGTGGCGCTCGCCGCCGAACTCGATTCGCAGGCCCAGGCCACGCGCGCCCGCCAACTTGCGGCGGTCGATCTGGGCAATACGGTGTCCACCGCTCCGGCCCAGCCGGCGCCGACGGTCGCTTCGGCCAGCACCGCGGTGGCCGAGGCCGAACGCGTTGCCCACGGCGCCAGCCCGCGCGATGCCGGAAGCGACTATGCCAAGCCGGTCGCCCCGCGCCCCGCTCAGGTTGCCGCGCCAGTTGTCGCGCCGGCCCCCAAGCCGATCTCTATCCCTGCGATCAAGCCAGCCCCGGCCCCGATCCTCGCGAGCGCCCCTGCCCCGGCAACCGGCGGCACGTGGCGGATCCAGCTTGGCGCGTTTGGCGTCGCCGCCAATGCCGATGCGCTGTGGCAGAAGGTCAAGGCCCGGCCCGAACTTGCCGGCCATCCGCGCATCAATGCGCGCGCGGGCGCTGTCACCAAGCTTCAGGCCGGCGGCTTTGCCACGCGCGCAGCCGCGCAGGCCGCCTGCGCCTCATTGGCGCGCGGCGGGATCACCTGCATCGCGGCCAGCAACTGAGCGCTGCTGCCACCCGGCTTAATTGGTGAACGGGTTCTTCGGGCTGCGCAGCATCAGCCGCACCGGCACCGCCTCGAACCCCAGTTCGCGGCGGATGCCGTTGATCAGGTAGCGCTGATAGCTGGTCGGCAGATCATCCAGCCGCGTCCCGAACAGGACGAAGCCCGGCGGGCGGGTCTTGGCCTGGGTGATATAGCGCAGCTTGATCCGGCGCCCGCCCGGGGCTGGCGGCGGATTGGCTTCGAGCGCGCTGTCGAACCAGCGGTTGAGCAGGCCGGTCGGCACGCGCTTTGACCAGGCGGCGCGGATGTCGAAGGCCGACTTGATCAGCTGATCGAGCCCCTTGCCGGTGCGCGCCGAAACCGCCAGCAGCGGCAGCCCGCGCACCTGCGCCAGGCCTTCATCCAGCGCGGCGCGGATCCCGTTGAACAGGCCCGAGGCATCCTCGGCCACGTCCCACTTGTTGATCGCGATGATCAGCGCGCGGCCTTCTTCAAGCACCATCGAGGCGATCTTGAGATCCTGATGCTCCAGCCCGCGCGTGGCATCGAGCAGCAGCACGACCACTTCGGCAAAATCGATCGCGTGGCGGGCATCGGCCACGGCCATCTTTTCAAGCTTGTCGGTAACCTGCGCCTTCTTGCGCATCCCCGCCGTGTCGATCAGCCGCACGGGCCGCGCTTCGCCGGTATCGGGATCGGTCCACTGCCAGTCGACCGCGATCGAATCGCGGGTGATCCCGGCCTCGGGCCCGGTCAGCAGCCGGTCTTCCTTGAGCAGCGCGTTGATCAGCGTTGATTTGCCAGCGTTCGGACGGCCGACAATCGCCAGCTTGAGCGGCGCCTTGTTGAGCGCCTCTTCGTCCTCGTAGTCGATCGCTTCTTCGGGCTCGGGCTGGAGGTGTTCGATCAGCGGCTGCAGCGCTTCGAACAGGTCAGCCATGCCCTGACCATGTTCGGCCGACAGCGGCACCGGATCGCCAAAGCCCAGCGCGAAGGATTCATACAGGCCGTGATCGCCCGCCTTGCCTTCGGCCTTGTTGGCCACCAGCACCACCGGCACTTCGGCCTGCTGGCGCAGATACCGGCCGATTTCCTCGTCCATCGGGGTCAGCCCGGCGCGGGCATCGATCACGAACAGCGCGACATCGGCGCCTTCCAGCGCCGCTTCGGTCTGCGCGCGCATCCGCCCGGGCAGGCTGGCCGCGTCTTCGTCTTCCCAGCCGGCGGTATCAACGATCGAGAAATCGAGGCCGAGCAGGTGCGCTTCGCCAAAGCGGCGATCGCGGGTAACGCCCGGCTGATCGTCAACCAGCGCAAGCCGTTTGCCGACGAGCCGGTTGAACAGCGTCGACTTGCCCACGTTGGGACGTCCGATAATGATCACCTGAGGGAGGTTCATTGCGCTGCCCTGCAAGCCCCGGCAGGATTTTGCAAGCAGAGCGGCAGGGTTTTACCTCCGTTAACCAATTGTCGCAGGCCCGGCCTAACCCTGATCTGCCAGTAAGCGCGGCGATGAAACGTCGGGCAATCCTTCTGCTGGCAATGTTCGGGGCGACCATGTCGGCCCCGGCAATCGCGCGCAGCATCGATTTCGACGAAAGCACCAGCGTGTCCGATTCGGGCGACACCACGCTGCCCCCCTACCTGCAATGCGTACCCTATGCCCGGCAGGTCAGCGGCATCAACATCTATGGCGACGCGCACACCTGGTGGGATCAGGCCGACGGGCAATATGCCCGCGGGTATCGGCCCAGAGTCGGCGCGGTGATGACGTTCAAGCCGCACGGCAATTCCACGCTCGGCCATGTCGCCGCGGTCAGCCGGATCGTCGATCCGCGCACGATCCTCGTGCGGCACGCCAACTGGAGCCCGATCAACGGCCGCCGCGGCCAGATCGAGGACAACGTCGAGGTGGTTGACGTATCACCGGACAACGACTGGTCCGAAGTGCGGGTGTGGTATGCGCCGATCCAGGCTCTGGGCGGATCGCACTGGCCGGTTCAGGGCTTCATCTATCCGGGCAAGCCCAAGCTGCCTGAGAGCAAACTGGCCAGCAAGGCGGGCGATGCCGGCAAGAGCCGCGCTGCTGCCGCGCCGCGTCTGGCCGTGCTGACCAAGGCCCCTGCCGCCAAGCGCGCCGATCCGATCGGGCAGCTGATCAGCGCCAAGCTCGGCTGGTAAGAGCGGCCCTCCCCCTGCGGGGAGGACCGGCCTCAATAATATTATCAGGCTTTCGCGACCGGCGGATTATCACCCAAATCTTCAAACCAGGCTTCGACCGGACCGGTGAGCTTGATGGTCAGCGGCTGGCCCTTGCGGTCCATGGTCTTGCCGGCCTGAACCCGCACCCAACCCTCGGAAATGCAGTATTCCTCGACATTGGTACGCACCACGCCCTTGAAGCGGATGCCGATCCCGCGCTGCAGCTTGTCAGCATCGAAGAACTCGCTGCGCGGGTGGATCGCGAGGCGGTCGGGCGGCACATCGGTGCCGGAAGTGGTTTGTTCGCTCATGGTCACGCGCTCTATCCCGCTTTCCCCGCTTGTCAATTCGCGCGAAGCCCTCTAAGGGCCCGCTCTCGGTTCGACGGCCCCTGGCCTTGGCCGCACGGAAGTGGGCGCGTAGCTCAGTGGTAGAGCACACCCTTCACACGGGTGGGGTCGCAGGTTCAATCCCTGCCGCGCCCACCACTTCCTCCTCCTGACATGGCCAGCACAGCACGCTCCGGTTGAAAGCCGGGGCCTTAGCGGGCATAGGCCTGCGCCATGCACGACATCAAGTTCATCCGCGACAACGCGCAAGCCTTTGACGCCGCTCTGGCCCGCCGGGGGATTGCCCCGCTGTCGGCCGAAATCCTCGCGCTTGATACCGAGCGCCGCGCTGTGGCGACCAAAATGCAGGAAGCGCAGAGCCAGCGCAACGATGCCTCCAAGGCAATCGGCGCGGCGATGGGCCGGGGCGACAAGGACGAGGCCGAGCGGCTGAAGGCCGAGGTTGCCAGCCTCAAGGACACGCTCCCCGCGCTCGAAGCCGAAGAACGCGATCTGACCGCGCGGCTGAACGACGAACTGGCCCGCCATCCCAACCTGCCCGACGCCGAAGTGCCCGAGGGCGAGGACGAGACGCAGAACGTCGAAGTGGCGAAGTGGGGCACGCTGCGCACGTTCGATTTCGCGCCCAAGGAACATGCCGATCTGGGGCCGGTTCTGGGGCTGGACTTTGAAACCGGCGCGCTGATCTCGGGCGCGCGGTTCACCTTCCTGCGCGGGCAGATGGCCCGGCTGCAGCGCGCGCTGGGCCAGTTCATGCTTGATCATCAGACCGCAACCAACGGCTTCACCGAATGCGCCACTCCGCTGCTGGTGAAGGACGAGGCCGTGTTCGGCACCGGGCAGCTGCCCAAGTTTGCCGAAGACCTGTTCAAGACCACCGACGGGCGCTGGCTCATCCCCACCGCCGAAGTCAGCCTGACCAATTCGGTGCGCGAACAGATCCTGAGCGAGGCCGAACTGCCGCTGCGGATGACCGCGCTGACCCCGTGCTTCCGCTCCGAAGCGGGCGCGGCGGGCAAGGACACGCGCGGCTATATCCGCCAGCACCAGTTCGAGAAGGTCGAACTGGTCACGATCTGCAAGCCTGAAGACAGCGCGGCCGAGCACGAGAAGATGACGGCCTCTGCCGAATCGATCCTGCAGGCGCTGGAGCTGCCCTATCGCAAGGTCATCCTTTGCTCGGGCGACATGGGCTTCACCGCCTGCAAGACCTATGACCTTGAAGTCTGGCTGCCGGGGCAGAATGCCTACCGCGAGATTTCGAGCATTTCGAACTGCGGCGATTTCCAGGCCCGGCGGATGAATGCGCGCTATCGCCCCGAAGGGCAGAAGGGCACCGAATTCGTCCACACGCTCAACGGGTCGGGCCTCGCGGTCGGCCGCACGCTGGTGGCGGTGCTGGAAAACTACCAGGAGGCCGATGGCTCGGTCACCGTGCCCGCCGTGCTGCTGCCCTACATGGGCGGCCTGACCAAGCTGGAGGCCCTGTGATGCGGATTCTGCTGACCAACGACGATGGCATCTTCGCCCCGGGTCTTGCCGTGCTGGAAAAGATCGCCCGGCAGTTTTCGGATGACGTGTGGATCTGCGCGCCAGCCGAAGAACAGTCGGGCGCGGGCCATTCGCTGACCCTGAGCCGCCCGGTGCGGCTGCGCCAGCATGACGAACGGCGCTTTTCGGTGTCGGGCACGCCGACCGATTCGGTGATGATGGCGCTGCGCGAAGTCATGCCCGGCACCCCGGATCTGATCCTTTCGGGCGTCAATCGCGGGGCAAACCTTGGCGATGACGTGACCTATTCGGGCACCGTTTCGGCCGCGATCGAAGGCGCGCTGGCGGGGATCCGCTCGATCGCGCTCAGCCAGGTCTACGAAAAGGAAGGCATGGGCGATACCGTGCCCTTCGCCGCCGCCGAGGCCTGGGGCGCGAAAGTGATCGAACCGCTGCTCGGCGCACCCTTTGCCGAACGCACGCTGGTCAACGTCAATTTCCCCCCGCTGCGCGCCGACGAGGTCAAGGGCATTCGGGTAGTTCGCCAAGGATTTCATGACTATGCGCGTGGATCAGTGGTTGAAGGAACCGATCCGCGCGGCTATCGCTACTTCTGGTTCGGGCTGCACGGCATCGAACACACCCCCGGTCACAAGACCGATCTTGAGGCGATACAGGATGGGTTCGTTTCGGTGACACCGCTCCAGCTCGATCTGACGCACGATGCGTCGCTCGCCGCCCTGGCGCAGCGTTTCCAGGGATGATCCGGGGCGCGGTTCTTGCCGCAACGCTGGTCGCGGCCAGTTCCGCACCGCTGCTGGCCAAGCCCGCACAGCCTGACCCGCTGACCGAGACGGCCCACGTGGTTCAGCCCGGCGAAACGCTGGGCGGGATCGCGGTGCGCGCGCAGGTGCCGCGCGTGCTGATCATCGAGGCCAACCATCTCCAGCCGCCCTACGCGATCAAGCCCGGGCAGAAACTGGTGATCCCGCGCCGCCGCAGCTACACCGTCAAGGCGGGTGAAACCGGCTTTGGCATCGCGATGGACCTTGGCGTGCCGTGGAGCGCGATTGCGGCCGCCAACGGGCTTGATGCCAAGGCCGCGGTAAAGCCCGGACAAGTGCTCAAGATCCCGACCATGGCCGCGCCGCGTGCTGCTGGCGCCCCGGCTCCTGCGCCCAGCCCAGCGCCGACCGCTGCTGCCTCGCCCGCCGCAGCTGTCAGCACCACCGCCGCCCTGCCGCCCGACACCCGCGCCCCGCGCATGATCTGGCCGCTGCACGGTGAGGTAAAGCGCGGCTTCACCGCCCGCGACGGCGCGCAGACCTATCACGACGGGATCGATATCGCCGCCACCAAGGGGGACAGCGTCCACGCCGCCGCCGAAGGCAAGGTGATCTATGCCGGGCAAGGCCCCAAGGAATACGGCCAGACGGTGATCGTCTATCACTCGGGCCGCTGGACCACGACCTATGCCTTTCTCGACAAGGTGACGGTCAAGGACGGCCAGCACGTGCTCAAGGGGCAGCAGCTGGGCCTCGCCGGGCAAAGCGGCTTGGCGGCATCGCCCCAGCTGCACTTCGAAGTGCGCCGCAACCGCGCCGCGCAGGATCCCATCACCTATCTGCCAAGCCTGCCCGCCTCATCCGCGAAATAGGCCGGAGCGGCCAGCCGGTCAGATCAGGTAGAACGCCAGGCCCATTGCCAGCAGCGCGATCAGCCACATCCCGGCTTCGCGCACGAAGGCTTGGCGCTGCCCATTGCGCGACAGGCTGACCCACAGCGCCGGAATGATGAAGGCAATCGCCAGCCCGCCCGACTGCATGAAGTAAAGCCACGGCTTGAGCGCCAGCTTGTCCGGCCCGATCCGCGCCAGCGCGTGGCCGAGCATGGCCGCCGGCACCAGCATCACCGCCGCCAATCCGGCAATCCCCAGCGGGCTGCCCCGGCGGCGGAACGCCAGCAGCACCGCCGTTGCCGCCAGCGCGGCCGCCACAACCGCAAACCAATCAACCGGCCCCATCAGCACTCCTCCCAATCAAACTGCGCCGTGTGGCCCTGGGCCCCGGCCATCCATTCGCGGGCAAAACGCCCGAGCCCTTCGCGCACCTGCGCCACCGCGCCCGCCGGCACTGCCGGCATGGCAACGTGCGATGCCGCGCAGGCCGTCTGCGCCATGGCCAGCAGATCATCCTCGGCACCGCTGCCGCCGCTCCACAGGTCAGCCTCGAAACATTCGACGATCCGTTCGGCCTGTAACAACTGAACGATCGCCGCATCGGGCACACCCGCGCGCTTGGCACTGGCGTGGCCGGCGGCCTTGGCCAGTTCGAGCAGATCTTCGGGATGATGCCCGGCGCCAACCATGCCCCAGAACCCGCGATCAAGCGCAAAGGCCCGCTCGACGAACCAGTGCACCGCATCGTGCGGAACCGGCCCTTTTTGCGACAGCGTGGTGTCGGCGCGAGTTCCGTCAGCGCGGGTAATCGCGATGGCATCGCTGCCCCGCCCCTTGGTGATCGCGATCTTCATGCGCGCCGCAGTAGCGAAAACCGCGCAACAGGTGTAGGGGCCCCGTCCCATGGCACTCGAAATCCCGTCGCAGCGCAAGATCGGCATGGTCAGCCTTGGCTGCCCCAAGGCACTGGTCGATTCAGAACGCATCCTCACCCGCCTGCGCGCGGATGGCTATGCCATGTCCGCCGACTATGCCGGCGCCGACGTGGTGCTGGTCAACACCTGCGGCTTCCTGGACAGCGCGAAAGAGGAAAGCCTCTCCGCGATCGGCGAGGCGATTGCCGAAAACGGCCGCGTGATCGTGACCGGGTGCATGGGCAACGAAGCCGAAGCGATCCGCGCCCGCTTCCCCGATGTGCTGGCGGTGACAGGCGCGCACCAGTACGAAGCCGTGGTCGAGGCTGTCCACGAAGCCGCCCCGCCCAGCCAGGGCCCGTTCGTCGACCTGATCCCCCAGCCGTCCGACGCCGATATCAAGCTGACCCCGCGCCACTACAGCTATCTCAAGATTTCCGAGGGCTGCAACCACGCCTGCGCGTTCTGCATCATCCCGCAGCTGCGCGGCAAGCTCGCCAGCCGGCGGATCGATGCGGTGCTGCGCGAGGCCGAGAAGCTGGTGGCCGCGGGCACCCGCGAACTGCTGGTGATCAGCCAGGACACCTCGGCCTATGGCGTCGACATCCGGCATGAGGAACGCATGTGGAAGGACCGCCCCGTGCGCGCCCACATGACCGATCTGGCCCGTGAACTGGGCCAGCTGCGCACGCCGCAGGGCGAAACCCCGTGGGTGCGGCTGCACTACGTCTATCCCTATCCCCACGTCGATGCGGTGATCCCGCTGATGGCCGAAGGGCTGATCACGCCCTATCTCGACATTCCCTTCCAGCACGCCGCGCCTTCGGTGCTCAAGGCGATGAAGCGCCCGGCCAACGAGGCCAAGGTGCTCGAACGAATCAAGGCCTGGCGCGAGATTTGCCCCGACATCGCGATCCGCTCGTCGTTCGTGGTCGGCTTCCCCGGCGAAACCGAAGCCGATTTCCAGTATCTGCTCGACTGGCTCGATGAAGCCCAGCTCGACCGCGTCGGCGCGTTCCGCTTCGAACCCGTGGCGGGGGCTGCGGCCAATGACCTGCCCGGGCAAGTGCCCGAAGCGGTCAAGGAAGAGCGCTACGCCCGGATCATGGAAAAGACCGAGGCAATCAGCGCGGCCAAGCTGCAAGCCAAGGTCGGCCGCACGATCCGCGCGATCATCGACGAAGTCGGCGAAGCCGACGAGGACGGCGATATCGGTGCAACCGGGCGGTCCGAGGCCGATGCTCCGGAAATCGACGGCGCGGTTTACCTGCGCAACGTGCCCGCCGGGACCAAGGCCGGGGACTTTGTCGATGTGCTGGTTGAAGAGGCGGACGCCCACGACCTGTTCGGGGTGATCGCCCCGCGCTGAACGACCACCGCGCAAAACGAACAAGGGCCGCGGATGGTCAAGCCATCCGCAGTCCTTGCCAGTCTCGGCATCCTCCCAATTGGGTCGCACTAATCGGGCAACCTGCCGTCCTGTTTGAAATCAATTACGTAGCTGCAAGCCGCGCCCGTCGGCCTTTGCAGAACAGCCTCCATCCCCGGGAATTATTTCCCCTTGTGGAACTATAGTTCCTTGAACGAAACGCCACAATCAGGGCGTTTCCGGGTGTGCTTCATGCCCCCAACTTTTTCGAAATCCTAGCTTTAAATATACGGTCTAGACGGCTGGAGCTAGGACTTTCACAAGAGGAACTGGCCCACCGGGTCGGGGTCGACGTGCGCTATCTGGGCGGGATCGAGCGCCGCCAGGAAAACCCCTCACTCAAGATCCTCATCGCGCTGGCCGCCGCGCTCGGGCAGACGCCGGCCGAGCTGCTGACCGGCTGAGCCCCGCCCGCTCGAGCGACCCTCCGCGCAATTTCCTTGCGTTTTTTCGCAACGCAGCATAAAGCGCCGGCAATCGAACGGCTCGCGGAAACCCTTTCCGCCAGAGACCGGGCAGCGTGAGGTTCGCGTTTCAACGCAGAACTTGCCCCGGACGTCCGCTTGATACGAACCTGAAGCCGCCTTTTTCACGCAGGGTCGCATCGAAACGAGCCCTTGCTTCGTGTCGGTTGCGTTGTCGCGTGCCCGATGCGCCGCTTCATTTGAAAGAATTTCCATGTCCTATTTTTCCGACCTTGGCCTGGCCGAGCCCCTGCTGCGCGCACTTGAGGCCAAGGGCTATGCCGATCCCACCCCGATCCAGCAGCAGGCGATCCCCGCACTGCTGCAGGGCCGCGACATTCTGGGCATCGCCCAGACCGGCACCGGCAAGACCGCCGCGTTCTCGCTGCCCTCGCTCCACCGCCTGGCCGCCGATCCCAAGGCGCGCAGCAATGCCTCCTGCCGGATGCTGGTGCTTTCCCCCACGCGCGAGCTGGCCGCCCAGATCGCCGAAAACATGCGCGGCTATGCCAAGTTCCTGAACCTGTCGGTCCAGTGCGTGTTCGGCGGCATCCCCGTGGGCAAGCAGGCCCGCGCGCTGGTGCCGGGCTGCGACATTCTGGTCGCCACGCCGGGCCGCCTGCTCGACCTGATCGACCAGCGCGCGCTGACGCTGCGCAATGTCGAGATCTTCGTGCTCGACGAAGCTGACCAGATGATGGACCTCGGCTTCATCGTGCCGTTGAAGCGGGTTGCCAACCTGCTGCCCAAGGAACGCCAGAGCCTGTTCTTCTCGGCCACCATGCCCAAGGCGATCGCCGACCTTGGCAAGCAGTTCATCCACAATCCGGTGCGCGTCGAAGTGGCGCCGCAATCGACCACGGCCGAACGCGTTGACCAGTTCGTCACCCACCTCAACCAGGGTGAAAAGCAGGCGCTGCTGACGATCAAGTTGCGCGACGGGCTGGCCCAGCAGGAAGGCCAGAGCGCGATCGACCGCGCGCTGGTGTTCACCCGCACCAAGCACGGCGCGGACCGCGTGGTGCGCCATCTGAACGCTGCCGGGGTCAACGCCGCGGCAATCCACGGCAACAAGAGCCAGGCCCAGCGCACCGCCGCGCTGCTCGCCTTCCGCAAGGGCTCGACCCCGGTGCTCGTGGCCACCGACATTGCCGCGCGAGGGATCGACGTGACTGGCGTGAGCCACGTGTTCAACTTTGAAATGCCCAACGTGCCCGAACAGTACGTTCACCGCATCGGCCGCACCGCGCGCGCCGGGGCCGACGGGATCGCGATCAGCTTTGTCGCGCCCGACGAAAAGCCGTACCTGCGCGATATCGAACGGCTGACCGGCGTGAAGCTCATGCCGATGTCGCTGCCTGACGAATTCCAGAAGGAAGCCGCGCGTCTGCCGGCGCCCACCCGCAAGCCGGCCGAGGCCGAACAGGATGCCCGCCGCGAAGCACGCGATGCGCGCGGTCGGGGCGGCGCTGCCGCACGCGGCGCAGGCCGGGGTCAGGGCCGCGGCGAAGGTCGTGGTGGGGAAGGTCGCCGCGATGGGCAGAGCCCCAACAAGAACCGCGCCAATGGCGGCCAGGGCCGCGATGGCCGCAGCCGCGATGCGCACCTGCGGATGGACCGCGACAGCGCGCCGCGCGGCCCCGTGTTCAACCCGCTGGCTGCCGAGGAACGCGAAGCCCGCCAGTTCGGCCACATGCCGCGCCCCGAAGCGCGCCGCGACGAACCCCGCCGTGATGACCGCCGCGATGGCGGGCAGCGCGGCGGTGAACGCCGCAGCGACGGCCGCGGCGAACGCCGTGATGGTCAGACGCCGCGCCGTGATGGCCAAGCCCCGCGCCGCGACGGGCAAGCTCCCCGCCGTGACGGGCAGGGCCCGCGCCGCGATGGCCGCCCCGGCGGCAACAATCCGCAGCGCCGCACCCACGGCCCGCGCGGCTAAAACACTCCGGCCCACCGGCGGCGCCTGTCTTTGACATGGGCGCCGCCGGGGCTAGGCTCCCGGCCTCTGACCGGGAGAAAGCCATGCGTGTGCCCAAGATCCCGCTGCTGATGCTGCTGGCGCTGGCCGCCTGCAGCCGCCAGCCGCTCACCCCGCAGCAAAGCGCGACGCTCAAACCTGCCGACGCGCGGCTGGCGAAACTTTACGAAAATTCGTGCAAGGCTTGCCACACTGCGGTTGGCAGCGGCGCGCCGCTGGCCGGGGATCGCACCGTGTGGGATCCGCGCTGGGCGAAAGGCGAAGATGTCTTGCTGAGTGAAGCCCAGGTCGGCTTCGGCGCGATGCCGGCGGGCGGAGCCTGCCCCGCGTGTTCGGACCAGGATCTGGCCGCGCTGATCCGCTTCATGGCCGGGCGCAGCGGATAAACGCCGCGCCCGGTCACGTCATTTTCAGAACATCCGGGTGAGGACGTAGAACACCGCACCCACCGCCGCACTGGCGGGAATGGTGATGAACCATGCGGTCACCACGCGGCCCGCCACGCCCCAGCGCACCGCGCTGGCCTTGCGGGCAGCGCCGGTGCCGATCACCGAACCGGTGATGGCGTGAGTGGTCGAAACCGGGATGCCCATCATGCTGGCCCCGAACACCACGACCGAACCCGCGGTCGAAGCGCAGAACCCGGTGTGATGGTTGAGCTTGGTGATCTTGGTGCCCATGGTCTTGATGATCTTCCAGCCGCCCGACATCGTCCCGAGCGACATGGCCGAATAGCACGCGATCACCACCCATTCGGGGGTCTTGAAATCGCCGGTCAGGTGCCCGGTCGAATAGAGCAGGACCGTGATGATCCCCATCGTCTTCTGGGCATCGTTGCCGCCGTGGCTGATCGAATAGGCGGCACTGGAAACCAGGTGCAGCGTCTTGAACACGCCTTCGGCGCGGCGCGGCTGGAAGCCGCGGAACAGCCAGCTGGTCAGCAGCACCATGGCCATCGCCAGGGCAAAGCCGATCATCGGGGACAGGAAGATCGCGATGATCGTCTCGATCGTCTTCTTGCTTTCCACCGCATCAAGCCCGGCGTGGGCGATGCCCGCACCCAGCAAGCCGCCCAGCAGAGCGTGGCTGGAGGACGAAGGGATGCCCTTGATCCAGGTCAGCACGTTCCAGAACATCGCCCCCACCAGCGCGCCGAAGACGACGCCCGGGGTGACCATGTCCTTGTTGATGATGCCCTTGCCGATGGTATCGGCAACATGCAGCCCCATGATCCAGTAAGCCGCGAAGTTGCCAAACGCGGCAAACACGACAGCCCAGATCGGCGAAAGCAGCCGGGTCGAAACCACGGTCGCGATCGAATTGGCCGCATCGTGCAGGCCGTTGAGAAAGTCGAACGCCAGGGCGACCAGGATCAGGCCAACCAGTAGCGGATAGGCAAGCTCGTGCATTGCCGTGTTCCTTTATCCAGCCGCCTGTCAGGCGTGGTCGATCACCAGGCTGTCGATTTCGTTGGCGACGTCCTCGAAGGCATCGGCGATGCGCTCAAGGTGCTTGTAGATCTCGCGGCTGACCATGAAGGCCAGCGGATCGGACTTGGCCTTCTGCGCCAGGAACGCAGCCTTCATGCCGGCGTCGTGCAGACCATCGACCTGCCCTTCAAGCTGGACGATGCGGCCGGTCAGCTCGTGCAGACGGTGGCCGTTGCGCTCAACATCGCGCAGCAGCGGCAGAGCCTCGGCGATCAGACGGCTGGCATCCAGCGTCAGCAGCGCGATATCCTTCATCTGCGGATCGAAAGCGGCAACTTCGAACAGTTCGATCGCGGTGGCGGTCGCGTTCATTTCGTCGACGGTATCGTCCATCGCCCCGATCAGCGAGGTGATCGCACCGCGATCAAACGGCGCAAGGAAGGTCTGGCGCACTTCGTGCAGCGTTTCGCGGATCACTTCGTCGCAGGCGTGTTCGCGGTCGTGGATGGTGCGCAGGTGCGCGCCGCGATCGCCTTCGCCCGACGTCAGCTTGACGAGCGCTTCGGCCGCTTCGCCCATCTTGGCGGCGTGCCGTTCGAACAGGACGTAGAAATCGCCCGACTTAGGCAGCAGGCGCTGAAACCAACCGAACATGAGTGCATTCCCCCTCAAATTGCGCGGCCCCTATGGCACCGGGCCAAGGGATTCGCCATTGCGTTGTTTGCAACAGTCCCCGCCTGTCCACAGTTCCCCCATGGCGACGCACCTGCTCAATGCAGGCTGGAATCGAGCGGGCGCACGTAAACCCGCGTGACCACGGGAAATTGCCGGGCGACAGCTTGTTCGATGTCGCGCACGGTCTGCTCCACCTCGCGGGCGGTGATCGCATCGTCAAAGTCGGCGCTGATCACGCTGACCACCATGTCGGGCGCCTGATGCACGGTCAGCACGTCGTGGACCGCGATCACCCCGGCATGACCGGCCGCGCAGGCGCGAATCGCCTCGACCAGCGCGGGATCGGCGCTTTCACCGATCAGCAGGCCCTTGGCCTCGATCAGCAGCGTCACCGCGATCGCCCCCAGCACCAGCCCGATCAGCACCGAGGCCAGCCCATCCCACAGCGGATTGCCGGTGAGCACCGCCAGCGCGATGCCGCCCCCGGCAATCGCCAACCCGGCCAGCGCGCCCGCATTTTCCAGCAGGACGATCAGGGTCGGCGCATCCTTGGTATCCATCAGCCCACGCAGCACCGACTTGCTGCCCCGCGCGCGGTTGAATTCGCGCAGCGCCTCCCAGGTCGACCAGCCTTCGAGCAGAGCGGCAAGCGCCAGCACGGCAAAGGCAATCGCGATGTCCTGGGTCGGTTCCGGGTGCAGAATGTGCAGCACCCCTTCGTAGAGCGACACCCCGGCCCCGAGCGAGAACACCAGGATCGCGACCACGAAGCTCCAGAAATACAGCTCGCGCCCATAGCCCAGCGGATGCTGGCCATCGGCCGCCTTGCGGCTGCGGCGGCTGCCGTGGAGCAGCAGCACGTGGTTGGTGGAATCGACGAGGCTGTGGACCCCTTCGGTAATCATCGCCGATGATCCCGTCAGCGCGGCGGCGGCGAATTTGGCCGCCGCGATCCCGAGATTGGCGGCCAGCGCCGTGACGATCACCCGGGTAGAACCGTGTCCGGCCATGCGCGTCTCCCTCCTGTCATCCGCAAACCTACGCGCTTGCACGGCGGCTGCAAGGGACTAGGTTTGCGGCGATGAACCGCCTCATTTGCGCTCGCATGTGCGCCCCCATTTGTGCGATTATCGCCGCCCTGCTGCCGCTTGCCCCGCTCCACGCACAGGAGCTTGCGCCCGACGAAGTCAGCGCGATCGATGCCCTGGTCACCAAGACCCTGCACGATAGCGGAGTGCCCGCCGCCGAAATCGCAGTGGTGCGCGGCGGCGAAGTCGTGCTCGAACGCGCCTGGGGCAAGCCATCGGAAACAATTGCCGATGCCGATCCGCAATTGCCGTTCCAGATAGCGTCGAATTCCAAGCAGTTCCTGGCCGCGCTGATGCTGCTGCTGGAGGATGACGGCAAGCTCAGCCTTGATGACACCGTGTCGAAATGGCTACCCGGGGTCACCGATGCCGATCGGATGACCCTGCGCCAGTTGCTGTCGCACACCGCCGGGCTGCAAGACTTCTGGCCCCAGGACTATGCCTTCGCGGCAATGGAGCAGCCGGTCGCCCCGGCGCAGATCGTTTCGCGCTGGGGCACGCGGGCGCTCGATTACCCGCCCGGCACCCGCTGGCAGTATTCGAACACCGGCTATGTCGTGGCCGGGATGATCGCTGAAAAGGCTGGCGGCGCGCCGCTGTGGCAGCAGTTTGAAGAGCGCCTGTTCAAGCCGCTTGGCATCCATCCCTATCCGCTCGATGCCACCAATGGCGCGGGCTTTCCGCAAGGCTACCACCGCTTTGCCCTGGGCCCGGTGCGCGCCGCCACCCCGCCCGCGCCGGGCTGGCTGTGGGCCGCGGGCGAAATCGCGATGAACGCCGGCGAACTGGCCGAATGGGACATCGCCCGGATGAACCGCACCCTGCTTCCCGCCGCCGACTGGGAGGAAATGGAACGCCCGGTCCGGCTCGCCGATGGCACCAGCAACGGCTATGGGCTGGGCATCTACAACCGCACCGCGGGCGGGCGCCGAGTGATCGATCACGGCGGGGAATCGGTCGGCTTCCTTTCACAGAACACCGTCTGGCCCGATGACCGGGTGGCCATCGTCGTGCTGACCAATGCCGACTTTTCAGGCACGACCAGCGCGCTGACCAGCGGCATCGCCGAGATCGTCATGCCCCGCGCCGCCGAAGCCCAGACCAGCGAAGCCCCGCGCACCGAGGATGCGCGCCTCGCTGCCACCGCGCTGCTGGGCGGCAAGATCGACCCGGCGCAGTTCACCGACAATGCCCGCTATTACTTCACGCCGCAGGTGCTGGCCGATTACCGCGCCAGCCTTGCCCCGCTCGGCCCCTTGAAAGCAGTCCAGCCGGCCCGGCCGCCTCGCCTGCGCGGCGGCTTCGTCAACCGGGTGTTCAAGCTGACCTTCGCCAAGCGCAGCCTCACGCTCAGCACCTATGCCGAACCGGGCGAACACGGCCGCTGGGAGCAGTTCCTGATCGGGGAATAACCGCTCAGAGCCAGCCGATCCGCCGGAAGCGCAGATAGAGCCCGCCGCAGACCAGCAGGATCACGCTCCACACCGCCGGATAGCCCCAGGCCTTGTGCAATTCGGGCATGTAATCGAAGTTCATGCCGTAAATCCCCGCAATCGCGGTCGGCACGGCCAGGATCGCGGCCCAGGCGGCGAGCTGGCGGGTCATGTCGCCCTGGCGGTGCTGTTCGAGCAGCGCCGCGGTTTCCACCACGCTGGCCAGCGTGTCCTTGAGGCTGGCGACCCGCGCCATGGTCCGCCGCACATGGTCGAGCACATCGCGGAACCAGATCCGCGCGCCCGGATCGATCACCGGCAGGTCGGTGATCGCCAGCCGCTCGCAGACCTCTTCCATCGGCCCGGCGATCCGCTGGAACCGTCGGAACTGGCGGCGCAGGCGGAAGATGCGGCGGATGGTCGAGGGTTCGGGGAAGGCATCGATCGCGCGTTCCTCGATCGCCTGAACGGCTTCCTCCAGCCGCTCAAGGATCGGCTGATAGCCATCGACCACGAAATCGAGGATCGCATGGGCGACATAATCCGGCCCTTCTGCCAGCCGTTCGGCATCGCTTTCAAGCCGCTGGCGCAGTCGGTCATGCGCGCGGGTCGATCCCATCCGCACCGTGACTACGAAGTCGTTGCCCAGGAAGATCGCGGTCTGGCCGTAGCTGATGTTCTCGCCATCAGCGATCGCGGCGGTGCGGGTGACGATGAACAGCTGCCGCCCATAGAGATCGATCTTGGGCATCTGCTGGGGATTGAGCGCATCTTCCACCGCCAGCGGATGCAGCGCGAATTGGGTGCGCACGGCCTCCATCTCGGCCGGGGTGGGATCGGCCAGCCCGACCCAGTCAAACCCGCGCTCGGGCAGCAGAGTGCGCTCGGCTCCGTCGATCGGCAGATGGGGGTCACGAAGTTGGCCGCCGGCATAACGGCGTGAAGCGATGATCGGCATTGCCTTGATCTGGCAAATGCCCATGATGCTGGCAATCCCGCTTGCAGTCAGCTAGGTTGCGACGCGAAACTTATAACAATGTCAATATTTGGGAGAAGCCGGCCAATGAACGCACTGTCGCCTGTGGAGGAATGCCTCGACATGATCATCGTCGGGGCCGGGCTTTCCGGCATCGGCATGGCGGTTCACCTGCGCCAGGATTGCCCCGGCAAGACCTTTGCGATCCTCGACCGGCGTGAGCAGCTGGGCGGCACCTGGGATCTGTTCCGCTATCCCGGGATCCGGTCGGACAGCGACATGCACACCCTGGGCTTCGCCTTTGCGCCGTGGAAGCACGAAAAATCGATCGCCGATGGTCCCTCGATTCTCAACTACCTCGATGAAATCACCGACGAGCATGACCTGCGCTCGCATATGCGTTTTGGCCAGAAGGTCATCAGCGCCGACTGGGACAGCGACGGCGCGCGCTGGGTGGTGACCACCGAGGCCGCCGACGGCACCCGCCAGCGTGTGCTGGGGCGGTTCCTGTTCCTCGGCTCGGGCTATTATGACTACGACGATCCCTATGATGCCGGCTTCAAGGGCCGCAGCAAGTTCAAGGGCACGATCATCCACCCGCAATTCTGGCCCGAAGATTTTGACTACACCGGCAAGAAGGTGGTGGTGATCGGTTCGGGCGCTACGGCGGTCACCATCGTGCCGTCGATGGCCAAGGCCGGCGCGGGCCATGTCACCATGCTCCAGCGCACCCCGACCTGGATGGTCAGCCGCCCGGCGCGCGACAAATTCGCCAATACGCTGCGCAAGTTCCTGCCCGAAAAGGTGGCCTATGCCCTGACCCGCGCGAAGAACATCTTCATGCAGGATCTGGTCTACAAGCGCGCGCGCTCCAACCCGGAAAAGGTCAAGCAGTTCCTCGAAGGCCAGCTGCGCGAAAACCTTGGCCCCAACTATTCCGAAGCGGATTTCACCCCGCCCTACAACCCGTGGGAACAGCGCCTGTGCCTGGTTCCCGATGCCGATTTCTTCACCGCGATCAACGAAGGCAAGGCCTCGGTCGTCACCGATCACATCGACAGCTTCGATGCCACCGGGATCAAGCTCAAGTCGGGCGAACACATCGATGCCGATGTGATCGTGACCGCCACCGGCCTCAAGATGGTCTTTGCCGGCAAGATCGCGGTCAGCGTCGATGGCAAGCCGGTCGATTTCAGCCAGCACTATTTCTACCGCAACTGCATGTTCTCGAACGTGCCCAACATGGCCGGTGTGTTTGGCTACCTCAACGCCAGCTGGACGCTGCGGGTGGACATCATCGGCGATTACCTGACCCGCCTGATCAACGCGATGGATGCCAACAAGGTGCAGGTCGCCACGCCGACCATGCCCGCTGGCAGCGAGCCCGAAGTCGATGACATCTTCGACTTCTCCTCGGGCTATATCCAGCGCGGCAAGGACCAGATGCCGCGCAACGCGGCAACCCTGCCGTGGCGGCTCAACCAGGACTATCGCCGTGACCGGCAGGACATGCGCCACGCCCCGATCGACGATGGCGTGATGCAGTTCGCCCGCCCGCGGAGCAAGGTGGGGGCGTAACTGCGCCTTCCCCCTGCCCGCCGCAGCGGCTAAGCCCGGCTCATGGCTGATTCATCACGCATCTGGACCGCTGCCCTGATCGTCGTCGGAGACGAAATCCTCTCGGGCCGCACGCAGGACAAGAACATCGCCCAGGTGGCAACCTGGCTGGGCGTGCAGGGCATCCGCCTTGCCGAAGTGCGGGTCGTGCCCGATGTGACGGAGCGCATCGTCGAGGCGGTCAACCAGCTGCGGGCGCGCAACGACTATCTGTTCACCACCGGCGGGATCGGCCCGACCCACGATGACATCACCGTCGATGCTGTGGCCGAAGCGCTGGGCGTGGGCATGGTGATCCATCCCGAGGCCCGCGCGATCCTGGAACGCTATTACGAAACGCGCGGCGGGCTCAACGAAGCGCGGCTGCGCATGGCCCGCGTGCCCGATGGGGCGGACCTGATCCCCAACCGCATGTCGGGCGCCCCCGGGATCCAGATCGGCAACCTGTTCCTGATGGCGGGCGTACCCTCGATCACGGCGGGTATGCTCGATGCGCTGACCGGCACGCTCGAAGGCGGGCTGCCGCTGCTCTCGCAAACGCTGGGTTCGTGGGTGGCCGAAAGCGAGATTGCCGACCTGCTGCGCGAAACCGAAAAGGCCCACGAAGGCTGCGCGATCGGCAGCTATCCCTTCTTCCGCGAAGGCCGGGTTGGCGCGAACTTCGTGGTGCGATCAACCGACAATGCCGTGATCGAAGCGGTGATGGCCGCGCTCAGCACTGGCCTTGCCGCGCTGGGGCGCGATGCGGTGCCGGGTGGGATCTAGCCGCGCCGCGCCGGGCCTTGCGGCACTGGCGCTGACGCTCACCGCCTGCACGCCCGCCCTGCCGCGCTTCGAAGCCGCGCTGGCGGCCAATGACAGCGCCACGGCAGCGCTGCGTCAATGGTGCGGCGCGCGGCAGATCGCCGATCCGGCCGCTATCCGCGCCCTACCCGTCCCCGGTGAGTTAGCTCCGCCCCCGGCCGATGCCGCCGCCTTGCTCAAGGTCGATGCGCCTGCCGCACTCGGCTATCGTCACGTCCGGCTGAGCTGCGGCGCTGCGGTGCTGTCCGAGGCGCACAACTGGTATGTTCCCGCCCGGCTGACCGCACCGATGAACTCCGCGCTGGCCAGCACCGACACCCCGTTCGGCACCGTGGCCGCACCGCTGCACTTCACGCGCGAGCGGCTGGCCAGCCAGCGCGGGGCGGGAGCGGGCTGCCCGGCCGGCACGATCCTGACCCACCGCGCGCTGCTGCGCCTGCCCGATGGCGCGCCGCTGGCCTTGGTGGTGGAATGCTATACTCGCACCAACTTGCAGCGCCGCCCGTCAGCCTGACACCCAGCAAGCTGAAACGAAAAGGGCCGGAGGTTTCCCCCCGGCCCCTTCATTCTCGCTGGCAGAACGCTTAGGCGCCCTGAACCTCGCCGAGGTCGATCTTCAGGCCCGGGCCCATCGACGACGACAGGCCGACCTTGCGGACATACTTGCCCTTGGCGCCCGACGGCTTCGACTTGACCACCGCATCGATGAACGCTTCAAAGTTGGCCTTGAGCGCTTCGTTCGAGAACGACAGCTTGCCGATCCCGCCGTGGATGATCCCGGCCTTTTCGACGCGGAATTCGATCTGGCCGCTCTTGGCAGCCTTGACCGCTTCGGCGACGTTCGGGGTCACGGTGCCCAGCTTCGGGTTCGGCATCAGGCCCTTGGGGCCCAGCACCTTACCGAGACGGCCGACCACACCCATCATGTCCGGCGTGGCGATCACGCGGCCATAATCGAGGTTACCGGCCTGCATGTCTTCGAGCAGGTCTTCGGCGCCAACCTTGTCGGCACCAGCGGCCAGCGCGGCTTCAGCCTTGTCGCCGCGTGCGAACACGGCAACCTTGACGTCCTTGCCGGTGCCCGAGGGCAGCACGACCATCCCGCGGACCATCTGGTCGGCGTGACGCGGATCGACGCCCAGGTTCAGCGAAACTTCGAGGCTTTCGTCGAACTTGGTGGTCTTGAGGTCCTTGAGCAGCTGGATCGCGGCATCAACGCCGTAGTGCTGCTGGTTGTCGCCCAGCTTGGCGACGAGCGACTTCTGCTTCTTGGTCTGCGTCGTCATGTCTTAACCCTCCACAACCTGCAGGCCCATCGAACGCGCGGAGCCTTCGATGATCTTGGTCGCCTGTTCGATGTCGTTGGCGTTGAGGTCGGCAAACTTGGTCTGCGCGATTTCAGCCAGCTTCGAGCGAGCGATGGTTCCGGCCGAAACCTTGCCCGGCTCCTTCGAGCCCGACTTGAGGTTGGCAGCCTTCTTGATCAGGAAGCTCGCCGGGGGGGTCTTGGTGACGAAAGTGAAGCTGCGATCCGCATAGACCGTGATGATGGTCGGGATCGGCATGCCCTTTTCGAGTTCCTGCGTGGCAGCGTTGAACGCCTTGCAGAACTCCATGATGTTCACGCCGCGCTGACCCAGCGCAGGGCCGATCGGCGGCGAGGGCGTGGCAGAGCCCGCGGGCACCTGCAGCTTGATATAGCCTTCAATTTTCTTGGCCACGAGGGGCCTCCTTTCTTCCTGTCGGGCCCGGATGGACCCTCAGAGTGAGCGGTCAGACGGCATCCCGAAGGAGGCCTCCCGCACGGAATCGCCCGGACAAAGCCGGGCGAAGGTTCGCGCGCCTAAGACAAAGCGCGCGAATTTGCAAGCCGAAGCGCCTTTCGGCGCCCCCGGCAAACTTACTTGACCAGTTCGACGTGCTCGAAATCGAGTTCGACCGGCGTGGCGCGACCGAAGATCGACACCGACACCTTGACCCGGTTCTTGTCGAAATCGAGTTCTTCGACCAGCCCGGTGAAGGAGTTGAACGGACCGTCCAGCACCTTGACCGAATCGCCGATCTCGTAATCGACCGAAACGTGCTTCTTGGGCTCGGCCGCAGCGGCATCGCGCGCGCCGAAATAGCGGGCGGCTTCGCGGTCCGAGATCGGCTGCGGCTTGCCGTTGGGGCCGAGGAACCCGGTCACCTTGGCGGTGTTCTTGACGAGGTGGTAAACGTCGTCGTTTAGGGTCAGCTTGGCCAGCACGTAGCCGGGCATGGTCTTGCGTTCGACCTGAACCTTCTTGCCGCGCTTGACCTCGGTGACGGTCTCATGCGGAACTTCGACCGCTTCGACCAGAGCTTCGAGCCCCTTGCGCTCGGCCTCGGCGAGAATCGAATCGCGAACCTTGCTCTCGAAGCCGGAATAGGCGTGGATGATGTACCAGCGAGCCATGTTTCTCTCGTAATTCCCTGTTCTCAGGCCAGCGACAGAAGCCAGCGGACCAATTCGCCAAACAGCGTGTCCACGCCGAGGAAGAACACGGCGAGGATCACCATCATCACCCCCACGAAAATCGCGGTGGTGACGGTTTCCTGCCGCGACGGCCACACGACCTTGCGGGCTTCCGCCTGAACCTGGCGCATGAATTCGCCGGGGTTGATCTTGGCCATGGCTATGCGCTCACTTGCCTAAAGAGGGTTAAATCGCTTGCCTCGCGCCCGAGGGGAACAGCGCCGCTCCCGGCGGCTGAGCAGCGCGTCCGGGATGAGGCAGTGTTCTCCATGTGCGGAAGACACCGCCGCACTTAGCTATCGTGCGGCCGATTTGCAAGCCGCGCGAGCAGCCAGCCCTTGCCGCGTGCTGCAACGACGAAGCCGGTGGGCAGCGAAACCGGTTCCTGCGCGCCGACATACCAGAACCAGTCAGCCGAGCGCGCCGGGGCATAGTCGACCAGGTTGATCGGCGTCCCGCGGCGGTGGAGCAGGCGGTGATAGGGGTCGATGAACCGCGCCCCACCCTCGCGCAGGGTCAGCATGTGGACCTTGGGCAGGGCAAAGTTCGAATTGTTGAGCGCATCGAGCCGCACCACCGACCAGGCGCCAACGTGTTCCTGGGTGTTGTAGCCCCAGGTGCGGCGTTCGGTGACTACCAGCGTGGCGACCTTGGCCCCTTCGGGCAGGTGATCGAGCGCGCCGAGCAGTTCGGCGGTATGAGCCGATTCGCGCACCCAATCGTTGGTGGTCAGCGCGAGACGGCCAAGGAACAGCAGCGGCGCCAGCAGCAGCACCCAGCGCGGCGCGCGCCAGCTCAGCGCCAGGCAGCCGACCAGCAGGCCGGTCGAAATCATCCGCGCATCAACCAGATCGCCGCCAAAGATGTGCCGCGGCAGGATCAGCGAAAGGATCAGCATAATCACCGCGGCCCAGCCCATCCGGCCATCGAACCGGCGCAGCGCGATGCTGCCCAGCAGCACGGCGCCGATCAGCCAGACCGAGCCATAGTCGATCCACTCGATCGACCCGCGCATCGCCTGCTTCCAGATCGACCATTTGTAGATGTCGGGGTGCGAACCATAGGAGGCCAGCTCGCGCGAGCCGCCGAACGCCAGCAGGCCGATCATCGGCACGGCCAGCGGCATCGGGCGGAAGAACGCCTCGATGCTCTTGGTGCGCTGCCATTCATAGCCGAACACCAGCACGCCCAGCGCGCCCCAGCCCGAGACGTGGCACAGGTAGATGACCACGCTGATCGGCATGAACACCCACGGCCGCCAGCGGTTGCCCTCCATCCGCACCCACAGCGCGAAAGCGAACAATGCCAGCGCCAGGCTGATCCCGAAATTGAGGAAGCCCAGCAGCAGCGCGGGCGACCAGATGAACGCGAAGGCCAGCATCGAGGCCAAGCCGATTCGCCGCCGCAGCGCCCATTCGACGCACAGGATGCCCAGCCCGGTCATCACCGGGATCAGGCCGGCGATGATCCGCCCCGCCGTTTCGAGCGGGAACAGCAGCGACAGCGGACGGATCAGCATGTCGGCGCCGAGGTTGCCCATCCAGCGCCATTCGAACCCGTAATAGCGCTGCAGGAAGGGATCCTGATCGCGCGAAAGCATGACGTGATAGCGCGCCATGTGTGCGGGATAGTCGACCATCTGCGGATAGGTCGCCAGCAGCACCGGCAGACACGCGAGAAGCGCAAGCAGCACGCCCAGCACCCAGGTTTCACGCCCGGTGGGTTCGGCCTTCAGCCATTGCCCAAGCGAGCGGCCCCGCGTGTTGAACTGCTCGAAGGGAGGTTCAGCCGACATGGATGCGCTATATCTTCAGGGTTGGGGGGCAATGCTGGCAGGAGTGGAGGGACTCGAACCCACGGCCCTCGGTTTTGGAGACCGATGCTCTACCAACTGAGCTACACTCCTGCGGGCGGACCGGCCCCTACAGGCTTGACCGGCAGATGACAAGCGATCTGGATGCGTCCATACAAAGAAAAGCCGTGCACGCCCCCCAGCCCGCCTCGCCCATCGATCCCGACCTGCTCCTGCTGGCCTATCGCAGCGGGATCTTTCCGATGGCCGACACGCGCGACGATCCCGAGATTTTCTGGGTCGAGCCGCGCCGCCGCGCGATCCTTCCGCTCGATGGGTTCCACTGCTCGCGCTCGCTGGCAAAGGTGCTGAAACGCGGCGCCCTGCGGGTCACCTGCAATGCCGCCTTCGCTGACGTGATCGACGCCTGCGCCGCCCCGCGCCGCGATACGGCCGAAACCTGGATCAGCGGCCGGATCCGCGCCAGCTACCTCGCGCTGCATGACCTGGGCCATGCCCATTCGGTCGAATGCTGGCACGACAGTGCCGAGGGCAGCCGGCTGGTCGGCGGGCTCTATGGCGTGGGCTTTGGCCGGGTGTTTTGCGGCGAATCGATGTTCAGCCGGATGACCGATGCCTCGAAAGTGGCGCTGGCCTGGCTGGTCGCGGCACTGCGGATGGGCGGGATCACACTGCTCGATTGCCAGTTCATCACCGACCACCTCGCCTCGCTCGGCGCGGTGGAAATCACGCAGGACCGCTATCTGGAACTGCTGGCCGAGGCTCAGTCGGGCGTGGCGGGCGCGGCCGGGGCAGCGGCTGCCGCGGCAGGCGAGGCCGAAGCCGAGGGCGACGGCGCGGCCTCGGGGCTGCCCGCCGGCTTTGCCGCCTTATTGGACGCGGCGAAATCTTCGGGGTTTTCTTCTTCGCCCGGGAACTTCATCGCGCAGTCCTTGACCCACACGTCATAGACCGGGTGCTCAACCACGTTGAGCGAGGGCGAATTCTTGAACAGCCAGCCCGAGAAGGTCTTGTGCCAGGTCAGCGGCTGGCCGGCATCGGCACGCTCTTCGACGAAGACTTGCACAAAGGCGCCGGTTTCGGGCGGATTTTCCCACGGCAGGGTGCGCTCGCAGGTCGCCAGCTTGACGATCACGTTGCCCACCCGGCGCGATTCGCCCGGCTTGAGCACGAGTTCCTGGGTCAGGTTGTTGCGCTTGTTGAGCAGGCCCAGCGTGGCCACACGCTCTTTTACCGGGGTGCCGTATTCGCTTTCAACCACCGCGCCGCCCGCGCCCTGCGCGGCAACCGCGCTGGGGACTTCGGTGGCGATCGCTTCGGCTTCGTCATTGCCGCGGTTGCAGCCGGCCAGCGCCAGTGCCGCCAGAGCCAGCGCGCAAACAGGCGGAAGCGAAAGGGGCCGGGCCCGCTTCACGAATCAGGCGTCCGGGGTCCAGGCTTCGTAGTCACCCGTGGCCGCGGCGCGCTTGCCGCCGCGTTCGAGCGCGCCGGCAGGGCGATAGGCCGCGTCAGTGCCGGTGGCGTTCGGGGTATAGTCGGCTTCCCAGATGCGCGGCGCCGGCAGGTTGCTTTCGGGCACGCCCGGAAGAGTGCCGTGCAGCCAGCCGTGCCATTCAGCCGGCACGCGGCTGGCATCGTTGGCGCCGTTATAGATCACCCAGCGCCGTTCGCTCCCGCCGAAGGGCTGGCCCGCGGCGCGCAGCTTCTTGGCGCGATAATACTTGTTGCCCTGCACGTCAGTGCCGACGAGTTCGCCGGTCACCGCGCTGGTGAACAGGGTGCCAATGGTGGCGCCGTCCCACCACGTGAAGATCTTGCCGAGGATTCCCATGCGCGCCGCCTAGCCGAAATGACCGGCCGGGAAAAGGGGAATGCGCGTCACCATTCGACCTTGTCACCCGGAACGATCCCGAGCTGGGCCGCGCGCCCGCCATTGAGTTCGAGCACGCCGCGCACCGCCGCGATCGAGGACAGCGGGGTTTCGTCGCCCGGAATGGCATTGGCGGCGATATTGCTGATTCGTCCATCGGTGCCGATGAACACGATGTCGAGCGGGATCAGCGTGTTGCGCATCCAAAAGCTGGCGCCGCGCGGCAGGTTCATCGGGAAGATCATCCCCTCGTCCGCGCCCATCGCGGTGCGGAACATCAGCCCCTGGGCCTGCTGCGGCTCGCTTTGCGCCAGTTCGACGCGGAAGGCGTGGGGCTGACCCGCATGGGTGACCGTCAGCGTCACGACCTTGAGCCCGGAAACCGGATGGACCGTGGGCGCCGCCTCGGCCGAGCGCGGCCCCGCTTCACCCGAAGACGGCGAACAGGCAGCGAGAGCCAGCAGGGCGGCAGGCAGGAACAGGCGGGTCATGCGTCGTCTCCATCGTCTCCGCGCGCCGCCCAATCGAACGCCGCGTCCGGGCTGGCGGCATTGACCAATTCGCGCGCGCTGTCCAGCGGGTGCCCGGCGCGCAGCATCGCCGCGATCTGACGCTCGCGCAGCGGACGATCGGGTTCGGCCTTGCCAAACGGGCCGAAGCCGCGCTTTTGCGCAAGCGCGAGCGCCGCGCGGCGGTGGGCGCCGGTGCCGGCGCGAACCGCATCGCGCACTTCGGCATCGATCCCGGCTGCCCCCAGCGCCTGCGCGATCCGCCGCGCGCCATAACCGCGCCGCAGCAGGCTGCCCGACTTGGCCCGGGCATAGGCGGTATCATCGACATAGCCCGCGCCGACGAACCGCGCGACGATCGCCGCCACGGGCGGCTCATCCTCCTCCGCCCAGCCGCGCTCGCGCAGCTTGCGCCGCAAATAGCCATCAAGCTTGGCCGCGCTCGTGGCAAAGCGCGCGACATAGGCCAAGGCCATTTCCTCAAGGTTTTGCGCGCCGATCGGCCGGGGATTGCGGGGTGGGCGCGCCATGGTCGGCCTTATTCGTGCCACACTGTGCCGCAAAGGGGAAACCCTGGACTGCGGAAGTTTTGAGGGATCCGCATTTGCACGGCAACGCCGATGACGCTGAAATACGGCGCATCGCCATGATAAAAAACGGATTTTTGCAAATGACCGACGCCGCCACGCCAGTGACGAGTGCCGAACCGGCGATCACGCCGACCCCGGGCGAGGACGTGCTGCCCCGCCGGCTGTCCAACTTTGCCACCTTTGGCGAAGCGCTCGACTATGCCGCCACCGGCACGCGCGGCATGAATTTTCACGATCCGCGCGGCCAGCTGAAGCGCGCCTATCCCTTCCGCGAACTGCGCGAAGATGCGCTGGTGATGGCCCGCCGCCTGATCGCCCACGGGGTCAAGAAGGGCGACCGCATCGCGCTGGTCGCCGAGACCGGCCCCGAATTCGCCGCGCTGTTCTGCGGCACGATCTATGCCGGCGCCTGGCCGGTGCCGCTGCCGCTGCCGACCAGCTTTGGCGGCAAGGACAGCTATATCGACCAGCTCGCGGTCCAGCTGCAGTCGAGCGATCCGCTGGCGCTGTTCTATCCCGGCGAAATCGCCGAGATGGCCGGTGCCGCCGCCGCCCGTCAGGGTTGCCAGGGCATCGCCTGGGAAGACTTCGCCCAGCAGCCCGCCCCCGATTGCGCCCTGCCCGAAGCCAGCGGCGATGATATCTGCTACCTGCAGTATTCGAGCGGCTCGACCCGCTTCCCGCACGGCGTTGCCGTGACCCATACCTCGCTGCTCAACAACCTGGCCGGCCACGGCGAAGGGATGAAGCTGGAAGCCACCGACCGCTGCATCTCGTGGCTGCCGTGGTATCACGACATGGGTCTGGTCGGCTGCTTCCTCTCGGTGATTTCGAACCAGGTCTCGGTCGATTACCTCAAGACCGAGGATTTCGCCCGCCGTCCGCTGGCCTGGCTCGACATGATCAGCCGCAATCCGGGCAATTCGATCTCCTATTCGCCGACCTTCGGCTATGACATCTGCGCGCGCCGCATTTCGAGCCAGAGCCACGTTTCGGAACGCTTCGACCTGTCGCGCTG
>Ga0228701_1000632_pt1 | contig 27697 bp, 23 predicted proteins | sample McNCre117_Aug_MG_2_FD_178017 | JGI IMG/M metagenome (GOLD analysis project Ga0228701, IMG submission 178017) | Freshwater microbial communities from McNutts Creek, Athens, Georgia, United States - 11-17_Aug_MG | ecosystem: Environmental > Aquatic > Freshwater > Creek | place: USA: Georgia... | reverse complement strand
GCTCTCCTATATGGCCACCTATCATTTGCAGGATCTGCAAAATTTTGTAAGAACCACTTTAAGGCATCCTGATTTTTGCAAAAGTTGGAATGCCATAGTACAGCTTGGTCTTACCTCAGAAAGCGAATTTGATTCCTGCCCCAAGACGGTACAGCAATGGTTTGAAATACACCTTGCTACAAATCATCTGCAACAACAATATCAACATTATAGACAAGATAAAGTAGTGGCAACTGCTTTTGATTTTTTAGCGTTCAATAGTCCAACTATATTACCTGAATCACTTAAGAATAATGCAAGTGTATTGCAGTGGATACTGGAAGAAAAATGGAAATTAGAACCCAGTGACAAAGACCTTGTAGTGATGATGCATGAGATAGCCTATGAAATAGGCAACCAAAAACATGAAATAAAAAGCAGCTTGGTGGTCAAAGGAAAAGATGCTTATCAAACAGCCATGGCCACCACAGTGGGCTTACCACTTGCCATTGCAGCTTGTGCTTATCTTGAAAATGAAATTACCTTAACAGGCTTGCATATTCCTACTTTACCTCAAATCTATCAACCCATTTTAAAAAGATTAGCAGCAGAAGGTATTCAATTTGAAGAACAAGATTATTAAAGGCTTCTTTCAGGCACCCATTCGTAGTCTATTTGGCGCTTATCCAAATTAGCAGCGACTACCCTTACCATGACTTTATCACCCATCGCAAATTTGCGACCAGAACGTGTGCCCACTAAGGAATAACTGGATTCCACCAAACGATAATCCTCGCCTTTGGAAATACTTAATACACTTACCAAACCCTCACATTTATGTTCGACTGTTTCCACCCAAAAACCAAAACTAGAAACACCGCTTATTACACCCTCAAATACTTGACCTACATAATCGCGCATAAACTCAACTTGTTTATACTTATTTGATGCACGTTCTGCTTCCATCGCCGCTCGCTCACGTTCACTACAATGAACACACTTTTCTTCAAGCGCAGCATCATTCATAGGTTTACCTAATAAAACCGATTGCACAATTCTATGCACCAATACATCTGGATAACGACGTATAGGTGAAGTGAAATGACAATAGAATTCAAAGCCCAAACCATAGTGTCCAATATTATTGGTGGTATACACCGCCTTTGCCATGGTACGAATGCCTAATTGTTCCAACACATGTTGTTCAGGTTTCCCATGTGCAGCCAACATTAAAGCATTAAAGCTTTGTGCTATATGCGCTGGAGTATCTATTTTAAATTCATATCCATGAGATTTTGCAAAAGCTACAAAAGGCGCTAATTTTTCTTCGTTGGGTTGATCATGTACACGGTAAGGGAATGGTAAGTCCTCATTTTTGACTTTAATTTTTCCCATTTTTTCAGCAATTAACTGATTCGCTTTTAACATTAATTCTTCGATCAGCTGGTGAGAAGCTTTACTTTCTTTGACTATGATCCCTGTAGGCTTGCCCTTTTCATCCAAAGTAAATCGTACTTCTTGTGAAGAAAAATTAATAGCTCCATTATCAAACCTTGCTTTACGCAATTGTTGAGTATACTCATGTAACCAAAGAATCTCCTTTACATGGTCTCCTTTTTGCGTTTCAATGATATCTTGCACTTCTTCATAGGTAAATCTACGATCAGAATAAATAATGGTTTTACCATACCAAACATCCATCACTTTACCACTTGGTCCAATTTCAAAACATGCTGAAAAAGTTAATTTTTCTTCATGTGGTCTTAATGAACATAATTCGTTGGAAATCTTTTCTGGCAACATGGGATACACCCTATCTGGTAAGTATACTGATGTTGCTCGATCATACGCTTCTTGATCTACAGTGGTCCCTGGTTGCACAAAATGACTCACATCCGCAATATGTACCCCAATCTCAATATTTCCGTTGGCTAGTTTTTGATAAGAAATAGCATCGTCAAAATCTTTAGCATCTACTGGGTCAATAGTAAATGTCAATACCTCCCTGTAGTCTTTTCTTTTGCTTACTTCCTCTTCACTTATCACTGCAGAAAGCCCCTCAGCAAAATCCATCACTTCTTGACTAAATTGCAAATTGAATCCAGCTTCAGCGACAATAGCTTTCATTGCCATATCATTCTCCTGCTCAGGCGTAAATATTTCAAGTACTTCTCCTTCAGGTTTCTTACTAGACTTATCCCACTTGGAAAGTTGAACTATGACACGATCCTTGTCCTTTGCTCCATTTAATTTATCTAATGGAATATATATATCAGGCATGGGAGAGATCGTATTAGGGATAAAGAAAGCATGCCTAGCAGTCACTTGCATCGTACCAGAAAATGAAACCTGCTTTCTTTTAACCACTTCAAGTATCTTACCCTCTTTTTTACCTGTACCTTGTCTTATTTTGGTAATTTTTACTCTTACCTCGTCCCCTTTCAATGCTGTATTAAAATCAGTGGGGAATACTAAAATATCATGTTCTAAATTATTAACCATCACAAAACCCATACCAGACTTGGCAATATCTAATATTCCCAAATAAGTGGTAGCAGCTTGTGTTTGCTTCGTTGTTGTCTTCTTCTTTTTATGGCTACTGCTTTGTTTCTTTCCCATCTTGAATTGTATAAAATTGTGCTACATAGGATCTTACCAATTGATTAAATTGAGTTGCTGCATCAAATAAAAAAGCCGGCTTAATGGGCAATACATACAATGGAATATCATGTAACTCTTCGGTATATTTCACCAGTCGAACTGCATCTTTTTCGGTGGTCAATATCAGTTTGTTTTTAGCTTTAATTTCTTCGAACTTCGATTTCATCTCTTGCAAATCTTCAATAGAGAAGATATGATGATCACTATAACTTAATTGATAATAAGTGTGGGTATGTTCATGTAAATAATGTTTTAGTGGCATAGGATTCGCAATACCACAAACCAATAAAACTTCGTCTCTCATTGTTAACACCCATTGTTCTTGTGGATGGTAAATATGATAAGGCGTTTCATAAGCTATAGTAGTGAAGAAAACATGCTGGTGTTGTTCTGGATATAATTTTTCAATAATTTCATCTCTTTCTTCGATGCTTAAATCTGCAGGACACTTAGTTACTACAATAATATTTGCTCGTTTTGCTGATTTTCTTTCATCTCTCAAATCTCCTGTTGGAATAAAAAAGTCGTCAGTATATAAATTATTATAGTCGGTCAATAAAATATTAAAATCTGCAGCAATCTCTCTATGTTGGAATGCATCATCTAAAATAACAACTTGCAAATCGGGCACGTCTTGTATCAATTGAGGAATCGCTTCTATTCTTCTTTCTCCTACTGCCACTGAAACATGAGGGTATTTCAAATGAAACTGCATAGGTTCGTCTCCTATTTCTAAAGCGGTAGTATTGGCATTGGCTAAAGCGTATCCTTTGGTCTTTCTTTTATACCCCCTACTCAATGTCGCCACTTTGTACTCCTGTGATAAAATAGATAACAAATGTTCCACCATGGGAGATTTTCCTGTACCACCCATAGAAAGATTCCCTACACAAATCATAGGAACATTAAACTTCACTGATTTAAAATATTGCTTTTGATATAGCCAATTTCTTAATGTCACTATCCATCCATATATGATGGCAAATGGCAATAGTAAAACTCTAAAAGATTTTAAAAAAAGATTATTAAAATTCATAACAATTAGAAGGCGTAATGCAATGTGTCAAAGGTACATCAAATTGATGGGTATCCTGAATATTAGGTAAGGGTTCGAAATAGGAAATGCCTATTCTTTTAATACTAGGAGCACATCTGGCAAAAAAACGGTCATAAAATCCCTTCCCAAATCCAATTCTTTGGCCATGTAGATCAAATCCAATTAAAGGCACCAAAATCGTATCCAAATTTTCAGGTGCTATTATATTAAAAGGTAAAGGCTCTTGAATGCCCCATTGATTCACTTGAAGTGTATCTGTTTCTGAGTAAAAATCCATGGAGAGTTGGCTGGTATCAACAATGGGATACGCAACTTGTAAACCAGGAATGATGTATTGTAAGTATTTTACTAATAACATACTATTAGGTTCAGCTTGGTGCTCCATCGGATAAAAACTACCTAATACCTGTGTTGTAGACCAGTCCATTTTTTGTAATTGAATCAAGAGCAAATCATCCAATTTCATGCAGTCAGATGGACTTAATTGCTTTCTTTTATTCAATACCCATTTTCTAGCTTCAGATTTTAACATACTACAATTTACTATATTCAACGCACTAATCACACTTAAAAAAACTAAAAATAGTAGCCCCATAATTTCGTGAAAAATCAAAACCTTGAAATTGTTCAAAATTATTTCTAGTAGTGTGTTCTAAAATAAAATATCCTTCGGGAGCAATTAATTGTCTTTCCACGATTATTTTAGGCAATAGTTCTATATTGGGCAAAGCATAGGGAGGATCAGCAAAAATAATATCATATTGATGATTACATGTTTGTAAAAACTGAAACACATCCATTCTGAGTACTTGTGTATGATCAATTTTAAATGCATCAATGGTTTGCTTTATAAATTGCAACATCATCGCATCTTTTTCTACTATGGTCAATTGAGTTGCTCCCCTAGAAGCCAATTCATAACTTATACAACCTGTGCCCGCAAATAATTCTAAACAGTTTGCATCTTCCATGGCCACTCTTGATTGCAGCATATTGAACAAACCCTCCTTAGCAAGGTCTGTAGTAGGTCTTGTATTAGGCATATGAGCCGGGGGATGAAGACGCCTACCACCGTATTTACCTGATATGATACGCATTAAAAAACAAAATAAGGTGCATACCCATGATTAGGATACTCCTTGTTCAAAGTATCTATAACGCCTTTATGAGGTGCTTCATGTACAGTTGCATGTAAAAAATATTGAACGAGCTCCTCCATCCATGCATGATCATTCGTATTATAACCTGTTAAATGAATATTTGTTTGTGCAGGAGGGATTGATAATTGCTTACAAATATTTAACACTTGATATACATTTTGAGTAGCCCCTTCTTCACTAAAATAATGAAAGAATTGTACTTGATTTTGTTGTATAAAAAGGGTTATAAAGAACTGTTCAAATGCAAACAAATGTATTCCCTCTTCTAATCGGGTGGCCATTAATTTTTGAATATAATGACTCCATTTACCCGTTGGGAATGCCCTAGTCAACAATGTTTGCAGACTATCAGGAATCGCATAGAGTATGCTTCTTTGATCTGCCAACTCGTTAATCATTAATTCTTGGTCTTGTTTTTGACCAAAAACCATGGCTAACTCATTGCTATAAAAACTAGTATTTTTTTGCTCATTTGTTTTAGTAATAAGTACTTGTGGATCATTCATTACAAAATGAATATTTTGATACACTGCATGCATCAACTTGGAATTATTTTGAAGATAGGCTAATAAAGGACTCCAGCCGTTTGCATCATTATTCATAAAAGATTCAAAAGCGACATACTTATCTTCTACAAGATGCTTTACACTAAAATGAATAGCATGATCCTCCACTACAATATACAAATCTTCCACTTTGTGATTAGGGGTACTTTCCAACTGTCCGTATATTCCAATTTTCTTTTTTGCCATAATGCTAAATCTTCTGCAATAATATAAAAAAAGGGGCAGTTCCTTGCTAAAACTAATTGTAGATTTGCAAATATATGAGTAGCCAGGCCACCAACCCATCTTTACAAGTAAATACAAGTAGTAAGCAAATTTTAGCTATTTCTTTACCGATTGCGTTAGCGATTATGGTGCCTCAAATCAATTTTGTGATTAACAATGTTTTTTTGGGTGCATTGAGCAAACAAGCTTTGGCAATTGGTGGAATCACTGGGGTATATTATCTAATTTTTGGGGTGATGGGGCAAGGACTTAACAATGGATTACAAGCCCTCATTTCGAGAAGAGCTGGAGAAAACAGAATTGACGAAATTGGCCTTATATTTTCTCAAGGTGTTATCATATCCTTATGTTTGTCCATCATTGGAATATCATTTACCTATTTTGTTGCTCCTGGATTATTTCATACTTTATTACACGATAATGAAAGAGCCCAAACCGTTATTTCTTTTTTAAAAATAAGAATTTGGGGTTTACCATTCTTATTTATCTATCAAATGAGAAATGCATTATTGGTGGGCACCAATCAAAGCAATTACTTGATCATTGGAACAGCAACTGAAGCCATCGTAAATATATTTTTTGACTACTCCCTCATTTTCGGACATTTTGGTTTTACCGCCCTACATATTCATGGAGCAGCTTATGCTTCAATTATCGCTGAAGCTTTGGGATTACTGGTTATTTACTTAGTCATTCATTTCCAAAAAATAGGTGATCGATTTCAACTATTTAAAGATTTTAGTTATAAAGCAGACTATATTAAATTAATCTTAACGCAGTCCACTCCTTTAATGATGCAGTATATGATTAGTATTATTAGTTGGGAGTTTTTTTATATTTTGATTGAACATAGAGGTGAACAATCCTTAGCTGTGTCGAACGCGATGCGTAATATTTTTGGTTTTTTTGGAAGTTTTACCTGGGCTTTTGCAGCCACTGCCAATACGATGGTCAGTAATATTATTGGACAAAATAGACAGGATCAGGTACTTGCTTTGATCAACAAAATAATGTTATGGAGCTTTGGATTTGCTGTGATGGTTTGCATTGTTTTAAATGTATTTGCCGCACCGTTTTTATCCATCTATGGGCAAGGTAGTGACTTTTTAACCGAAGGCATACCCGTTTTAAGAGTAGTCTCTTTTGCACTTTTAATTATGGCTTGTGGTACCATTTGGCTAAATGCAGTCACTGGAACTGGTCAATCTAAAATCACACTAAGCATAGAATTTTTTGCCATCATTTTGTATATCCTATATAATTACATGGTATTGGAATACTATCAATTACCTATTACCTATGGCTGGATGAGCGAAGTATTATATTGGTCATGTCTTTTCATCCCCTCCTTTTATTATATGAAAAGTCAGAAATGGAAAAATTACAAAATTTAATTTCTACTTCTTTCAACAGACACCGCTGTACTTCCTTCAAAATGAGGAATTGCTAATTTTGCTTTCTTAATTTTAACAAATACTTTTTGTGCGATCGGATGATCTTGCAATATTTGATCTGCGATTTTTGAAACTAAGGTTTCCAATAAAGGCGTCGGAAGCTGCATAAAACTTTGTACAGTTTGATACACTTCCACATAATCAATAGTTTGTTCTAAACGATCAACAATATTAGCGTTGGGTATAAAATCAATAATCACATCTACTATAAATGTATTCCCTATCTTTTTTTCAGCTTCATATAAGCCATGAAATGCAAAAAAAACAAGGTCATTCAAGTAGATGCGCATCTCATTCATTAGTGTCCTTTTGAAGTTAAATATCTTTCTGCATCTAAAGCAGCCATACAACCACTTCCTGCAGCGGTAACAGCCTGGCGATAATTTTTATCTTGTACATCACCTGCAGCGAAAACGCCTTCCACATTTGTCTTGGTAGTGCCAGGTTCTGTAATAATATATCCAGTTTCATCCATCTTAACAAAAGGCTTAAATATATCACTATTGGGCTGGTGTCCAATAGCTACGAAGAAACCGCTCACTGCAATTTCTTGTTTTTCACCTGTTTTAATATTTTTGATTCTTACACCAGAAACTGTTTTGTCACCCAAAATTTCATCAGTTTCGGTATCAAAATACACTTGAATATTCGGTGTATTTAACACACGATCTTGCATTACTTTACTGGCACGCATTTGATCTTTACGAACAAACATATGCACTTTATTACAAAGCTTGGATAAATAATGCGCTTCTTCGGCAGCAGTATCACCTGCCCCTACGATGGCTACGTCTTTACCTCTAAAGAAAAATCCATCACAGACAGCACAAGCACTCACACCAAAACCATTTAATCTTTCTTCACTTGGAATACCTAACCATTTTGCACTTGCGCCAGTAGAAATGATAACAGCGTCTGCTTCAATAATTTTTTCATCATCAATCCAGACTTTTTTAGGACTTACACTAAAATCTACTTTTGTTGCAATGCCATAACGAATATCGGCCCCCATTCTAGTTGCTTGTTTCTCAAACTGCACCATCATTTCAGGTCCTTGAATACCTTCTGGAAAGCCAGGAAAGTTTTCAACTTCTGTTGTGATTGTCAACTGACCACCAGGCTGAATACCTTGATATAATACTGGCTTCATATTGGCTCTCGCTGCATAAATGGCTGCTGTATAACCCGCTGGGCCTGAACCTATAATTAAAATTGATACTTTTTCTGTTTCCATCATTTCATTTTTTTACGCTATAAAAAAGCCCCGACACATCTTTAGGATTGGTTGGGGCTTTATATTTAATATGTTATTGGCTAGCCCAAATATGCTTTCAATGCATTGCTATATCTCGCTTTTTGTAAACGTTTAATAGCACGCTCTTTAATTTGTCTAATTCTTTCTTTTGTTAAATCGTATTTAATACCAATTTGCTCAATGGTAACACCATTTTCACCATCTAAACCGAAATAAGCATTTACAATTTCAGCTTCTCTAGGGCTCAATGATTTGAGTACACGACGAATTTCTTCTCTAAGAGAATCTTTCATTACATCTTCGTCTGTATCATCACCGCCTTCTAATAAATCTCCCATGGCAACATCTTCGGCCTCATGTACAGGTGCATCCAATGAAGTATGACGTGTATTCGATTGGAAAATATTATTAATCTCAGTTTCAGACATTTCCAAAATACCAGCAAGTTCCTCTGTAGAAGGCTCACGCTCGTGCTCTTGCTCAAATGCCATATATGCTTTGTTCGCTTTATTATAAGTGCCAATCTTGTTTTGTGGTAAACGTACAAGACGACCTTGTTCAGCCAAAGCTTGTAATATAGATTGACGAATCCACCATACAGCATAAGAAATAAACTTAAAACCCTTGGTTTCGTCGAAACGTTGTGCAGCTTTAATCAAACCTAAATTTCCTTCATTGATCAAATCTGACAAAGACAAACCTTGGTGTTGGTATTGCTTAGCCACTGATACAACGAAACGTAAATTGGCTTGCACTAATTTATCTAGTGCACGCTGATCACCCATTTTAATACGTTGCGCCAATGTAGTTTCCTCTTCAGGATTGATCATCGAAATTTTAGAAATCTCTTGTAAGTACTTTTCAACAGCTTGAGAATCTCTGTTGGTAATCTGTGTAGCAATTTTAAGCTGCCTCATGCAAAGAATTTATTTTATAGTATAACGACAAAAAGAGCCAATTAGTATCCTCCTGTCAGTCTGCAAAGGTACTATTTCCCAGTCAATTATACAAATTATAGGATAAACTACCCCATAGTGTCAATTTACCCCCAATTCAGGTCAATTTTCGTTTTTTTCAAGGATTATCGCCCTTTGCGTTTTATCTTCGCCACATGATTGATTATAGATCAGATACCGTTAGCCGCCCCACAAAGGGCATGCTGGAAGCTATGTATTCGGCACCTGTTGGGGATGATGTATTTGGTGAAGACCCAAGTATTAATATATTAGAAAAAATTGCATCTGATAAATTTGGCATGGAAGCAGGCCTTTTTTGTCCTAGTGGCACTATGACCAATCAATTGGCCATCAAAACACATACTCAGGCAGGAGACGAAGTCATATGCGATGAATTATCCCATATTTATCAATATGAAGGGGGTGGTATCGCATTTAATGCAGGATGTTCTGTTAAATTGTTACAAGGTAATCGTGGGCGTCTTTCGGCAGAAATGGTGAAAAATGCCATCAATCCAGAAGATGTTCATAAACCAATCTCAAGTTTAGTGAGTTTAGAAAACACTACCAATAGAGGTGGCGGAGCCTGTTATGATCTACATGATATTGAAGCTATTAAAAACGTCACTACAGCAAACCGATTATCCTTGCACTTAGATGGAGCTAGAATTTTTAATGCTTTAGTATACAAAAATCAAGACCCTAAAGCATTTGGGACATTGTTTGATTCTATTTCTATTTGTTTAAGCAAAGGATTAGGCGCTCCAGTAGGCAGTGTGTTGATTGGCTCTGCTGCTTTCATTAAGAAAGCGAGAAGATGGCGAAAAGTGTTTGGGGGTGGCATGCGTCAAGCTGGTTCTTTAGCAGCAGCAGGCATTTATGCATTAGAAAATCATATTGATCGATTGGCACAGGATCATCAACATGCTTTGATATTAAAAGAAGCACTAGCAAAAAAAGACTTTGTAGACTCCATTTTAGAGGTTGAAACCAATATTGTGATAGCAAATATTAAAGGCAAATATACTGCTACAAGTTTATCAGAAGCATTGAAGGAAAAAGGTATTTTAACCATTGCCATGTCCCCTACTCAAATTCGATTTGTTACGCATTTAGATATTTCGGAAACGCAAATGGCTCAAACCATTGAACTTATCAAGCAATTATAAAGTAAGTAAATTATAAAAGGAAAATGTTAGAAAGAATTAATCCCACTACAACACAAGCATGGTTTGTTTTAAAAAAACACCACGAGGAAGAAATGAATCGCAAACACATGAAAGATTTGTTTGCAGCAGATGCACAAAGATTTGAAAAATATTCAATTAATACAGGTAGTATTTTATTTGACTATTCTAAAAATATCATTACAGACAAGACTTTACAGTTATTGTTTCAATTAGCAAAGGAATGTGCTTTACAACCTGCTATTGAAGCTCAGTTTGCTGGACAAGCCATTAATGAAACAGAAAACAGAGCCGTTTTACACACAGCTTTAAGAAATTTCTCAGACACACCTGTACTAGTGGACGGCAAAAATGTGATGCCTGACATTCAAAAAGTGTTGCAACAAATGAAACAATTTTGTACAACAATTCATACTGGCGCACATAAAGGATATACTGGAAAGAAAATTACTACGATAGTAAATATTGGCATTGGTGGTAGTGACTTGGGGCCAGTCATGGTAACTGAAGCGCTTAAACCTTATTGGGTTGAAGGCATGCAAGTATATTTTGTGAGTAATGTTGACGGCACTCATATTGCTGAAACATTAAAGAAAGTAAATGCAGAAGAAACTTTATTCTTAATTGCATCAAAAACATTCACTACACAAGAAACTATGACCAATGCACATACTGCACGTGCATGGTTTTTAGAACATGCCAAAGAAGAGGCACATATTGCGACCCATTTTGTGGCATTAAGCACAAATGAAAAAGCAGTTAATGCATTTGGCATTAGCAGTAAAAATATGTTTGAATTTTGGGATTGGGTGGGTGGACGCTATTCCTTATGGAGTGCGATCGGCCTATCCATTGCTTTAACTATTGGCTATGATAATTTTGAAAAATTATTACAAGGGGCACATGAAGCTGATCTACATTTTAAAACAGAAAAACTCGAAAAAAATATTCCTGTAATCATGGCTTTATTGGGTATTTGGTACACTAACTTCTTTGGTGCACAAAGTGAAGCCATCCTACCCTATGACCAATACATGCACCGTTTTGCTGCCTATTTCCAACAAGGTAATATGGAAAGCAATGGAAAATATGTAGATAGAAAAGGGACACCGGTAAACTATGCTACTGGGCCAGTGATTTGGGGTGAGCCAGGAACCAATGGCCAACATGCCTTTTATCAATTAATACATCAAGGTACTTTAATGATTCCATGTGACTTTATCGCTCCTGCGAAAAGTCATAATCCTATTGGTGATCATCATGATAAATTGTTAAGCAATTATTTCGCTCAAACGGAGGCTTTATTGAATGGAAAAACTTACGATGAAGTAGAAGCTGAATTAAAAGCAGCAAATAAATCGGAAGCTGACATCGAATTCTTAGCGCCTTTTAAAGTGTTCGCTGGTAATAAACCAACCAACTCTTTCTTGGTTGAAAAAATTACACCAGAAACATTAGGCTTTTTGATTGCTAGTTATGAACATAAAATATTTGCACAAGGTGTTATTTGGAATATCTTTAGCTATGATCAATGGGGAGTCGAATTAGGGAAACAATTAGCCAACAAAATTTTTCCTGAATTAAGTGACGACTCCCAAGTTGTTGGACATGATAGTTCTACTAATGGATTGATTAACCAATTCAAAGCTTGGAAGAAAAAGAATTCTTAATAATGACAAATTCACAAATGGAGCAGGATATCAACATCAGACCCATTGAGCCGAATGACAATGTAGCATTAGCAAAAGTAATTCGAGCAGCACTTGAAGAATTTGGAGCTAACAAACCTGGTACAGTCTATTTTGACCCTACTACTGATGCACTATATGAGCTATTTAGAGCAACAGGGTCATTTTATTATGTCGCAACTATTCAAGATAAAGTGGTGGGCGGCTGCGGTATCTTCCCTACCCCCAATTTACCTGCAGACACGTGTGAATTAGTAAAATTATATCTCCATCATTCGGCCAGAGGAACAGGTTTAGGGAAACAACTGATGTTAGAAGCAATGCAATGGGCAAAAGAAAATGGTTATAAACAAGTATACTTAGAGTCCATGCCCGAACTTTCCAATGCAGTCAATATGTATGAAAAATTGGGATTTGAAAGATTAGATCGATCCCTTGGTAATAGTGGGCATGATGGATGTGATATTTGGATGCTCAAGCAATTATAATGATAATAAAAGCCCCATTGTAAAGATGGGGCTTTTCTATTATAAGCAAGCAATCAAAAATATCTTACCATTTATCTACTTCCTCACCACTCAAATTATCTCCAGCACTAGCTGGTGTATCTCGAGCTTCTAGTGGTTTCTTTTCTGTAATAACAATATGTTCATCATCTGTATGACTGGGTTCTTCTTGCATTACAGGAGCAGCAACTTGCGCCACTTGGGCGATTTCACTAACAGGAACATATTCACCATCAGATTCTTGATCATGGTTAAATGCATCAAAATCAAAATCAGGCATTAATTCAGTTTTAACATAGTCTAATGCTTCAGTCAATGCTTTCAAAAACTTATTAAAATCTTCTTTGTATAAAAAGACTTTATGACGATCATACCCATTATCATCAAAACGTTTTCTACTTTCTGTAATAGTTAAAAAATAATCATTTGCACGAGTGGCTCTAACATCAAAGAAATAAGTTCTTCTTTTACCCGCACGAATTCGAGTGCTATATACACTCTCCATTTTTTTCTCGTTGTTGTCGTAATTCACAATATCGCTGTTTGTTTGTAAAATATTAGATAACTAAAATATTAAAACTTGAACGATTTCCAAAAAAAATATACATAATATATAAAATTGGCAAAAAGGCCTAGGAAGTCGTATCCTTAGATTGTTGCGTTCGATATAAATCAGCGTATAAGCCGTTTTTAGCTAACAAACTTTCGTGTGTACCCATTTCTGCTATTTTACCTTCCTCTATATATACAATCAAATCGAAGTTAAAACTGTAAAAAATACGATGGGTAATCATAATCGTTGTTTTACCATCAATATATTGTTTTAACTCCTGCAAGATCGTTTGTTCCGTTTTAGCATCAACAGCACTAAGACAATCATCAAATACAAATATAGAAGGCTTCTTAATCAAAGCCCTAGCAATGGCAATTCTTTGTTTTTGGCCGCCACTCAAAGTAGTACCACGTTCCCCGATTAATGTGTTAAAACCATCGGGTAAATTTTGAATTTCTTGCAACACATGTGCCGTCCTAGTTGCTTCTTCTAATTGCTTTTCGGTCACCGGCTCGTCTAATCCAAACTGGATATTGTTTTGAATACTATCACTAAATAAAAAAACATCTTGCTGTACATAGCCAATTGATTTTCTCAATTTTTGAATATGCATAGTATTGACATTGATGCCGTCGATTTCAATACTGCCTTGATCCACTTCATACATTCTAGACAACAACTGAGCTATACTGGTTTTACCTGCACCAGTTTTACCCAATATCAATACTTTTTGACCTGGTGTAATTTGCAAATTAAAATCATCCATAGCTTTCACACCAGAGTGAGGGAAAGTGAATGACACATGATTGAAAGAAATACTCCCATTCAAAGGCTTTTCAAGACTTTTTTCATTTTGAGTAATCATTGGTTGCACTGATAAAAACTCATTCAACCTTTTTTGTGAAGCAGCTGCTCTTTGAATCATACTCGCCGTCCAACCAATCGCACTCACAGGGAAAGTAAGCATGTTAATATAAATTACAAATTCTATTACTGTACTTACCTTACTAGGATCTTGTAAGGCTTGCATACCTCCTAAATAGATTGTCAATAAAGTACTTATGCCTATCATCAGCGACATGGTGGGTGTATAAAAAGCCTCCACCATTGCTAGACTTGTAGCATTTTTACGATACAACTCACTATTTGTTTTAAAAAAACCTAACATGGCTTTTTCTTGTACAAATGATTTAATAACGCGAATACCAGAATAAGACTCTTGCGCATTGGTTGTAAGATCTGAAAGCTGACCTTGTATTTGCTCACTTTTTTTATTAATAATGCTATTTACTAAATAAATCGTCACAGCTAAAATGGGTAAGGGAGCCAATACATATAAACTGAGTCTTACATCCTTTGTAAACATATTATACAAGCAAAAACCAATTAAGGAAATTAGATTGATAAGATACATTAATGAAGGGCCTGTATACATTCTTACCCTACTCACATCTTCAGTAATTCGGCTCATCAAATCGCCAGTACTATGCGTTTTATAAAACTCAGTATCCAATTTTTGATAATGTGCATAGACTTGATTTTTCTGATCATATTCAATATGTCTACTCATTACAATAATCGTCTGACGCATAAAAAACATAAATATGCCCCTAATGATCGCTAATAGTAAAATAGTTAAACTACAAAAAGTAATTAACCAGCCAAAACTGAATTGAAAATGGTTACTTAATCCTAAGATCCATGTAATAATGATATCAGCATGCTGGACATTAGTGGGCTTGCCCCCAGGCAATTTTGCTTGCACCAACCCAACCACATACCCTGTTATTTGAGGCGCCAAAACTGCCAAATAATTGGTAGCAATCACCAAAATGATACCAGTGAAGAATCTAAATCGGTACTTCCAAAAAAAACTATTTAAAGCAGCTAATTCTCTCACAGACTTGTTTTTTGTAAAGATACATGGTAGTCAATTAATTAGATGAGAAGAAATAGATAATAAAATGCCATTTTTTTTGCATAATTGGTTTTCAGTTCCTACATTTGCCGCGGAGAGATGGCAGAGCGGTCGAATGCGGCGGTCTTGAAAACCGTTGACTGTTACAGGTCCGGGGGTTCGAATCCCTCTCTCTCCGCCAATAGGCGCAAAAACCACGAATTCTCGTGGTTTTTTTGTGTACATAATCGAGCCAAGCTTGCTTGAGCGAGAGGATGGACACAAAAAAAGCAGCGGCGAAGCCGCAGGTTTTTGCGCCTATTGAAGCCCCCTCCAAAGGATCAGCGACCGCAGGGAGCTAATCCCCCCTCCAAAGGATCAGCGACCGCAGGGAGCTAATCCCCCCTCCAAAGGATCAGCGAGTGAAGCGAGCTAATCTTGAGAGCAATATTATTGCTCAAATAATCCTTTTTTGGCAGGAACCGGTTTATAAATGGCTCCGGTAGCAAAATCTACAATTAATCCCACTCCTCCTAAGAAGAATACATCGCATACCAAAGGCACTACTTTTACTTCTCTTGAAGGTCTACCTGCAACAGGCTTGGTTCTTTGGTAAGTACTTACTTCACCACCAACAATGGTTGCACAAGAAGTGAATCCCAACAATACAATAGAAAAACAAAGGGTGTAAAGGAACTTTTTCATAAAATATAATTTTAAAATGAATATAATATGAACCTATTCATCATAAAATTACAATTTTAGTAATAATCATACTAATCTTCTAGTACCCCAAATTTCCCTTGTTCAAAATCTTCAAATGCTTGCAAAATTTCTTGTCTCGTATTCATTACAAAAGGGCCATGTGCAGCAATGGGCTCGCGAATAGGTTCACCAGACAAAACCAATACTACACTGTTTTCTGATGCGCTAATAGTAAAAGTTTCCCCTGTATTGGTCATTAGAGCAAAATGATCTAATGGAACTTGTTCTGACCCGTTAATTAGTACTTCTCCTTCAATAACCAATACCGCAGTATTATAATGAGCTGGAAAATTAAAATTAGCTTCTCCTCCTTTTTGCAATTTAGCATTCATCAAATGAACAGGAGTGAATGTAGAAGCAGCTCCTTGATGACCATCGAAATCACCAGCAATGACTTCCACTTCCCCATTTTTAACCAAAAATTTTGGTATTGTATTATGGGCAATCGCTTGGTATTTGGGTGTGCTCATTTTATCCTTAGCGGGTAAATTCACCCATAATTGTACCATTTGAAAATCACCCCCAGTTTGGCTAAAAGCTTCAGAATGATATTCTTTATGTAATACACCACTTGCAGCTGTCATCCATTGAACATCGCCTTCTTCAATCACACCACCACCACCACCACTATCATGATGCGCAACACTTCCCTTATAAGCAATAGTTACAGTTTCAAATCCTCTATGTGGATGTACCCCAACACCTTTTGCTTTAGTTGGACTAGGTGGAAAATGAAATTTAGAACCATAGTCCAACATAATAAATGGATCCATTCTTTGCATCGTTAATCCATAGCCACTCGGAATAAAATTGTGGACTCTAAATCCATCTCCTACATAATGGGGCTCCCTTGGAGCTAAAACCATTTCTACTTGTTTCACTGACATAAAACAGAATTTAATTAATGTTACAACATCAACTATCGTGCCAAAATATTATTTTCTAATCTTTAAAACCACTTTCCTAATCTTTCCAGTACCAATCATTGGAGCATGTACATCTTCAGGAAAATAGATGCCAAACTGACCTGGATGCAACTTGAAGAAAAAATCAGGTGCATCTTCAAATAATAAAACATCTTTCTTGGCATCATAATCACCTCTAGGATCCACACAAGCTATTCTTGATTTCCAACCCACGGTCTCCTCGCCCCCAAAAACATATTGAATATCAATATAAGTATTATGACACTCAAACTCTGACGTAGATTCCAATAGGGTCACTGCAGGATCATTGACAACAATGGCAAAAAGATGATCCCCCTCTATTTCGTATTTACCCGGAGCCAAATTTTCAAAATCCGTGTTGAGCAAATAGTTAAATGCATTTGTAAACCTAGGATGGATTGACTCATATTTACTAGCCTGTTCTAAATCATCAATAATCATAATTATTTTTTTTGTGGTGCTTCGATTTTTTCAACAACCATTAAATCATCTAAATCAATATTCATAGGCAATTGCCCTACTTTCACGATAGCTCTCTTGCCTTTTAATTCCAAGACCTCACCCACCTGATAATTTTTTTTCAATTTCACCATGGATCCAATCTCTATAGGTGCTTTAATTTCTTTAAAATTTTTATCTACTTTTTTAGCCAATTTATTAATGACAATAGCATCGTTCTTTTTAAATAATAAATTGAACAAATTTTTCATCACCTCTTCTTTCTTTTCCGTCTTTTTCCAATCCAAAGCAATTTGCTTCAGTTTACGCTCCATGTCTTTATTATAGCTAAACTTCTCTTCAGCAACCCTATTTTGTTCTTTTAATAATTGTATTTGCTGTAAATGCTTTTCCTTGTCCAAACTGCGTTTTAATTCAGCTTGTAACAATTCGTTTTCTTTTATTTTTTTGTGTAATTCCTTTCGCTCTTTTTGAACCAATTGTAAATCTTGCTCGGTTCTATTCAATAATTTATCTAATTCAAAATGATGTGTATCTACTAATTTACGTGCACGATTAATTAAATGCTTAGGCAAACCAATCCTTTCGGCAATTGCAAAAGTATATGAACTACCAGGCTTCCCAATGACTAATTGGTATAAAGGCTCTAATTTAACTTCATCAAATTGCATAGCCCCATTGATAATCCCTTTATTATGATTGGCCATTACTTTTAAATTTAAGTAATGGGTCGTCACAATCCCTTGTGCATGCTTATGTGACAATTCTTCTAAAATGACTTCGGCAAATGCTCCTCCTAGATGTGGATCAGATCCACTACCTAACTCATCAATAAAAAATAAAGTTTTACCATTTGCATTTTCAATAAAATGCTTCATATGCATTAAATGGCTTGAATACGTACTTAATTCAAATGCTAAATTCTGAGTATCACCCAATTGAATAAACAGTTGTTTATAAATCCCCATTTGAGACAACTCACTCATTGGTACCAATAATCCCGATTGCATCATCACTTGATTCAAGCCCAATGTTTTCATTGATACAGTTTTACCCCCTGCATTAGGCCCACTTATAATCAATATTCTTGCTTCATCATCTAATTCTAAATTTACAGGAATCGTTTTTTTACCTGATACTTTATTGTATAAAAATAAGAGTGGGTGATAGGCTTGAATTAAATGTGTACTCGCCTTGTTTTGTAACTGAGGCATATTCCCATTCATATCAATTGCCAAAAGGGCTTTGGCTCTAATAAAATCAAATTGACCTACAATTTGAGTATAAGACAATAATAATGCCGAATAAGGAGATAATGTAGCTGTTAATTGTCTTAATATTCGCTGCACTTCTCTTGATTCATCCTGCTCTAATTCGTAGATCTCGTTGTTTAATTCAATGGTTTCTTCTGGTTCAATAAAAGCGGTTTTACGGCTATCACTTTCTCCATGAAAAAACCCCTTGACTTGTCTTTTGTATTCCGAAAAAACAGCCACTACTCTTCTTCCGTTGCTAAAACTCTCATCAATATCTGCAGTATACCCTGCTTTTGCTAATTTAGCCACGACCCGTTCAAAAATTCTTCTCAGGGCTTGTCTGGTTTTAAAAAGCTGGGCTCTTATTTTGGCCAAGTCCTCCGAAGCGTTATCTTTTACCATTCCACGTTCATCAATAATCAAATCAATAGCCTCTAAAATTTGCTTCTCATAATAGGTCTCCTCAATAATTAAATGCAAATTGCTATAGGCCTGCTTTCTTTCAGCATCGAACCATCTAAATACCTGATGCATATGATCGGCTAGCTTTCGCACTAAAAGCCATTGTTCACCGGTCAATTGAGCGCCTGGTATGCCTAATAATTTCACATCTCTTCTTATATCCACTACAAAATCAGCTGGGAAATATTGATTGGCAGCACGAATAAATTTATATTCCTGCGTTTGACTCAATGCAGTCTGTATATATTTTTGATGGGTATGTATACGCATGGCCCCTACCAATTCCTTGCCAATTGGAGTTTGACAATAATTCAACAAAATTGCTGTTATCTTATCAAATTCTAATTGTGTAAGTGCGTTTTCTGGATATACCTGCATGTCAAAATAATAGGATGCAAATTTAGTTAAATAAACATTAACAGCCTTTGAACTTTTAACCCATAAACTTTGTTTATTTTACACTCAAATCAGCCTCATGAACCACTTTAAAAACAGTATCCTATTCATATTTTGTGGTATTTGCCTGACTGCCTGTTCTCAAAAACCACAAAAATCAAGTAAAGCAATAAAGCATATGACAAATACAGAAACGATTACTTTAGGTTCAGGTTGCTTTTGGTGTACCGAAGCCATCTATCAAAGACTCGAGGGAGTGGTATCTGTTACGAGTGGTTATTCCGGTGGTCATATCAATAACCCTACTTATGAACAAGTATGTGATAAGAACACAGGGCACGCAGAAGTGTGTCAAATTGTATTTGATACTACTAAAATTAGTTTAGACGATATTTTGTCTGTTTTTTGGAAAACTCATGACCCCACTACACCCAATCAACAAGGAAATGACATTGGGCCACAATATAGATCTGTCATATTTTATCACACGCCACATCAACAAGAAGTAGCAGCACATTATAAAGATGCCTTGAATACAAGCGGTGCTTGGTCAAGACCGGTCATTACAGAGATTACAGCCTATACACAATTTTATCCTGCTGAAAATTATCATCAAAATTATTATAACAACAATACTAATCAAGGATATTGCAAATATGTAATTGGTCCTAAATTAGAAAAATTTGAAAAAGTGTTTAAAGACAAATTAATCAAAGAATAATTAGCAACTAAATGAATAAATCATTTTTTCTTATACCACTGCTTTGCTTGTGCTTCACTTTTAATGGCGATGCACAATTTAACCATGCAGACACTTTAAGAGGCAGTTTGAATGAAAACAGAGATTGGTTTGATATACAATCTTATAAAATTTATGTTCGTCCCCATATTGAGAATAAAACAATACAAGGGAAATGTATTTGGGAAGCCAAAGTGTTGAAAAAGAATAAAGACATACAAATAGATCTTCAACAACCACTTATAATTGATTCTATCCAACTTCAATTGGATAGACATTATCAAAAATTGAACTTCTCAAGAGAAGGTAATATTGCTATCGCTGCAATACAAAATGAGTTAGGCATCAATCAAGTATTTACATTACATATTTTTTATCATGGACAACCTAGAGAGGCTATCCGACCACCATGGGACGGAGGTTGGATATGGAAAAAAGATAACAATGGTACCCCTTGGGTATCTGTTGCTTGCCAAGGTATAGGCGCTTCAGTTTGGTATCCTTGTAAAGACCATCAATCAGACGAACCAGATAAAGGTGCAAGTATTGAAATGGATCTCACCGCCTATCCGCATCTAGTAGGAATTGCCAACGGAAAAGCAATAACAAACGGCCAAAAAAGTATATTTTCCTGGCAAGTTCAAAACCCCATTAATAATTATAATATTATTCCCTACATAGGTGATTATGTCCATTGGCAAGAACAGTATCATGGTTTAAAAGGGAATTTAGATCTTTCCTTTTATGCATTAAGAGAAGATTCAGTCAAAGCAGTAGAACAATTTAAACAAGTACCCAAGATGTTAGCTGCATTTGAATATTGGTTTGGTCCGTATCCATTTTATGAAGATGGCTATAAATTAATCCAAAGCCCTCATTTAGGCATGGAGCACCAATCTGCCATTGCCTATGGAAATAAATTTTTGAATGGTTATTTGGGTCGCGATTTATCTGGCACTGGCTGGGGTCTTAAATGGGATTTTATTATCGTACACGAAAGTGGGCATGAGTGGTTTGCCAATAATATTACCTCCAAGGATTTAGCAGACATGTGGATACATGAGGGTTTTACCAATTATTCAGAAACCTTATTTACTGAATTTTACTATGGCAAGGAAGCTGGAAATGCATATAACTATGGAAGTCGAAAAGGCATACGTAACGATCATCCTATCATTGCACATTATGGTGTAAATGAGGAAGGAAGTGGAGATATGTATCCTAAAGGAGGCAGCATGATTCATAATATAAGGCATGCCATCAATAATGATAGTTTGTTTCGATCTATCTTAATTGGATTGAACAAAGATTTTTACCATCAAACTGTAACTACTCAAGAAATTGAAAATTATATTTCAAAAAAATCGGGCATCAATTTTAGCAAAGTATTTGACCAATATTTAAGAACGATTCAAATACCTACTTTTTCATTTCATTACGATGAGCAAGAAAAAATAGTAACGTATCAATGGAAAAACTGTGTACCAGGATTTGATATGCCTTTACATTTTAATTATGAAGGGGTAGCATTTAGTTTATTGCCCACTGATTATCTTCCTCAAAAAAGATTAATCAAGTTAGGGAAATTTGATCCCAAGGCTTTTGGAGATGCCATTGAACAACAGTACTATGTAAAAATTGAATTAGAAAAATAATACTATTTCATATCAGGAGCAACCCTCCCCAAACTATATAATCTTTTTCTCCAATAAGGATCAGCTAAATCACTGATCGTCACACCTTGGCTTGTAGACGCATGTGCAAATTTATTATTAGTCAAGTAAATGCCGACATGCGTAATGTTTCTACGTCCTTCTGTCTTAAAAAAGATAAGGTCACCTTCTTTTAAATCAGACCAATCAATCTTAGTGGCTTGTTCATATTGTTCTGCAGCAGTACGTTTTAAACTAGTATGATAGATATTGCTCATTACATCCAATGTGAAAAATGAACAATCTACGCAACCTTTGGTACTACCTCCCATACAATAAGGTGTCCCCCACCATTCATCAATTTTTTGCAGTAAGGGAATATTATTGATAGACTCCACAGCTACATCCATTTTAATAGAATACTTTAATTGCAACCAATTTGCTTTTTCTACATCTGACAAATTATCTGGCATTTTATCAAAACCTTCTTCCTTAACACTTTTCAAAACAGGCTCAGCCTCTACAGCATCAGAAGCTTTACTTACATATATTTTTCCTGGTTTTACAGCAATGTTTTCCAAAAAACTAATGGGTTCATCTTTTCCAATATTAGTAGCTTGACTAGCACTGTTTTTTGGTGGTGGTACAGCCATATTTTTATAGATAGATTTACCTAATTGTTGTGTTGAAACAGCAATGGTTTTAACAGTAGAGCAAGCTGTTACTAAACTGCCTAACATCAACAACAAGAATAACTTACTATAATTTTTAAAATGCATAGATGGCAAGATAATCCACATTCACGAAAAATGAGCTGCTTCTGTCGATTTTTAACCTAAATTTTGCGATATTTGTCTCTTATCCCGATACCCAAAATGTCCAAATTTTCGCATTTACACGTCCATACCCAATATTCTTTATTAGATGGGGCCGCTTCCATTGATGGCTTATTTGACAAAGCCTTAAAGGATGAAATGCCTGCTTTGGCTATCACTGACCACGGAAACATGTTTGGAGCATTCAATTTCGTAAGCCAAGCTTGGAAAAAAACAAAAGTAGTGGGCAAAGATAGTAATGGTAGAGACATATTGGAACCCATCGTAAAACCGATTGTTGGATGTGAATTTTACGTCGTAAAAGACCGTCATGCAAAAACATTTACAAAAGAGGTGAAAGATGACCGTTTCCATCAAGTCTTATTGGCTAAAAACGCGGTGGGCTATCAGAACCTTATTAAATTAACATCTCTTGGTTATATCGAAGGGATGTACAGTAAATATCCAAGAATTGATAAGGAGCTAATTGAAAAATACCATGAAGGTTTGATTGCCACTACTTGTTGTATTGGTGCACATGTACCACAAGCCATTTTAAGATATGATGAAGCCGCAGCCGAGAAAGAATTTAAATGGTGGTTGGATTTATTTGGAGAAGATTATTATATTGAAATACAAAGACATCGTATTCCAGAACAGGAAATCATCAATCAAACCCTTTTAAAATTTTCAAAAAAACATAATGTGCATGTCATTGCCACCAATGATAGCCATTATATCAATGAAGATGACGCCAATGCGCACGATATCTTACTTTGTATCAATACTGGAGAAAAACAATCCACTCCTGGTTTTGATGATTTTGTAAATGACGAACTTCAGGTAAAAAATAGAAGATTTAAATTTCCTAATAATGAATTCTATTTTAAGACACAGGAACAAATGTCTGATTTGTTCAAGGACATTCCAGAATCTATTGACAATACCAATCGTATTGTAGATAAAGTTGAAGTTTTAAATTTAAAGAAAGACATATTACTTCCCGCCTTCCCTATTCCTAAGGAATTCCAAATTCATAAGGATGCTAATATGAATCAATGGGAGTTTTTAAAACATATCACTTGGGAAGGTGCCCATCAAAGGTATCCAGAGATCACAGCAGAAATTCAGGAACGTATCGATTTCGAATTGTTCACCATTCAAACAATGGGTTTTGCTGGTTATTTCCTTATTGTGAGTGATTTTATTAAAGCTGGCCGAGAGATGGACGTATTTGTGGGCCCTGGTCGTGGATCTGCAGCAGGTTCAGTGGTAGCTTATTGTATTGGCATTACCAATATTGATCCCATCAAATACCAATTACTTTTCGAGCGTTTCTTAAATCCAGATCGTAAGAGTATGCCCGATATTGATACGGACTTCGATGATGAAGGCCGTCAAAAAGTAATTGATTATGTGGTAGACAAATATGGCAAAGAACAAGTAGCACAAATTATAACTTATGGCACCATGGCTGCCAAAAGCAGCATCAAAGATGTGGCACGTGTAATGGACTTGCCTTTATCAGAATCTAATTTATTAGCCAAATTAGTGCCTGATAAACCAGGCACTGAGTTGAATAGATGCCTACATGCCCCCATCTCAAAAAAAGAAGGAGAAAAATCTTTAGAAGAAAAAGAAGGTTACCAACAAGAAGATATAGACAATGTAAAAAAGTTAAGAGAGATATATCAAGGAACAGATCTTAGGGCAGCTGTACTGCACGAAGCAGAAAGATTAGAAGGATCTATTAGAAACACGGGCATTCATGCTGCAGGTATTATTATTGCTCCAAGTGACCTTACCGAAATCATGCCTGTAGCTACAGCTAAAGATTCTAATTTGTGGGTGACACAAATTGAGGGGTCCGTGATTGAAGAGGCAGGTGTAATCAAGATGGACTTTTTGGGTTTAAAGACCCTTTCCATTTTGAAAACAGCATTGGAATTAATCCGACAAAATCATGGTATTAAAATTGACTTGGACAATATTCCTTTAGATGATGAAAAAACTTTTCAATTATATCAAAGAGGTGAAACCAATGCAACTTTCCAATTTGAATCAGTTGGTATGCAAAAATATTTGCGTGAATTAAAGCCAGATAAATTTGCCGATTTGATTGCTATGAACGCCTTATACCGTCCTGGTCCTATTGCTTATATCCCTAATTTTATTGAGCGTAAGCATGGTCGCGAAATCATTCAGTATGATTTACCTGAAATGGAAGAATACCTTGCTGATACCTACGGAATTACCGTTTATCAAGAGCAGGTAATGTTATTAAGTCAGAAAATTGGTGGCTTTACCAAAGGTGATGCCGATGTGTTGAGAAAAGCCATGGGTAAAAAACAAAAGGCGGTACTGGATAAAATGAAAGCACAATTTGTGGCAGGTGCAGTAAAAAATGGTCACCCCGAAAAAGTTTTGGATAAAATATGGACTGACTGGGAAGCTTTTGCGCAATATGCATTTAATAAATCGCACTCAACTTGTTATGCATTTGTTGCATACCAAACTGCTTATCTAAAAGCGCATTATCCCGGAGAATACATGTCTGCTGTTTTAAACCATGCAGGCAGTATTGAGAAAATCACCTTCTTTATGGAAGAGTGTAAGCGTATGGGCATTACTGTATTAGGTCCAGATATCAATGAATCTTTACAAGGTTTTTCAGTAAACAAAAAAGGTGAAATTCGATTTGGATTGGGTGGATTAAAAGGCGTGGGTGAAGCGGCTATAGAAGGTATTATACATGAACGAAATAGGGCAGGAAATTTCGAAAACATGTTGGACTTTATGAAGCGTGTTTTATCGAGAGCTGTCAATAAAAAATCATTAGAAAGCTTGGCCTATTCAGGTAGTTTTGATTGCTTCCCTGAATACCATCGAGCTCAATACTTTAATGTACCAGACGGAGAAAGGGCCTCTGGTTTAGAAAAGTTGATTGGGTATGCACAAGCAATGCAAACCATGAATACGGGTACTAGCAATACCCTATTCGGCGAATTACCGGCTGCTATGCAAGTACCTATTCCCAAATTGGCAATATGTGAAGAGTGGACACTTACCGAAAAATTAGACCACGAAAAAGATATCACAGGTATGTTCATGAGTGGGCATCCTTTAGATCATTTCAAATTTGAAATGAAGCATTATCAATTTACTGCTATCAATGAATTTAATGAGATTAAAGATGCCTTATCTGTACAACCTAATTATTTGGGCAAGACTTTTAAATTAGCAGGACTCGTTACTGAAGTACAACACAGAATCACAAAGACAGGAAAAAACTTTGGTTCTTTTGTAATGGAAGACCTTACTGGCAAAACAGATTTTATCCTATGGAGCGAAGATTATGTGAAATTCCAAAACTATTTGGAAGTAGGTCAAAAAATATGCATCAATGGGGCTTTTAGAAATAGATTTAATCAAGCCAATTTGTTTGAATTTAAAATTCAAACCATGCATTTATTGGAAATCGTAAAAACCACACAAACTCGATCGATAGAAGTAAGCTTACATCCTGCCAATTTAAGAGCTGATATGATTGATTTTTTTGAACAGAATATCAAGAGCAACCCTGGAAAATCTTCCTTTAAGTTCAACTTTATTGAACCTCGGGAACAAATTGTAGCTAGCTTACTCACTTTTGACCGAGGCTTTGCTATTAATGACGAAATGGTTGCTTTCTTAGACAACAACCCCGAATTACAAGTGACTGTAAACATTTTATAAAAAGTTATTAAGTTCGGTGGAAAAGTCAAGATGACAGTTACCAAATAATGGCCTTATTTTTGAACTCTATTAAAAAAACAAAATTTAAAAATTTATCATATGGCATTAGAATTTACCGATGCAAATTTCCAAGCTACTGTCTTGGATAGCGACAAATTAAGTGTAATTGACTTTTGGGCAGAATGGTGTGGTCCTTGTAGAGCCATCGGTCCAGTTATTGAAGAACTAGCTACAGAATATGCTGGGAAAGTAAATATAGGAAAAGTAAATGTGGACGTGAACCCCAATTTAAGTATGAATTTTGGAATCACTTCTATCCCAGCTATCTTATTTGTAAAAGGGGGCCAAGTAGTTGACAAACAAATCGGAGCTGTTCCTAAAGCGGTTTTAGATAAAAAAATCCAAGCACATATGTAGTCTCAAAAGGACTTACTTTATATAATAATCCCGCTTCTTGCGGGATTATTGCTTTCTAGTTAACAATAAATTAATTATCTTTCTGCCTTAATTACAACCCATGGAAAGATTTCAAGGCCTTTTTGGCGTGCTCCTTATTTTAGCAATTGCTTTTTTATTCTCTAATAACAAAAAGAAGATCAATTATAGATTAGTAGTAAGTGGTTTAGCACTGCAATTAACCATTGGAATATTAATATTAAAAATACCAGCTGTCACTAGTTTCTTTCAGATTTTAGGAAAGGGCATGGGAAAAATTGAAGGCTTTGCTCGTCAAGGGGCCGCATTCGTATATGGTGGAGTTGGTGCCATGACACCAGGAGGTGTTGACGATTTTATCAATGGTGGATTTGTTTTTGCATTTAATGTAACGGCTACTATTATATTAGTATGTGTGTTGGTTGCCTTGTTTTATCATTTTGGTATTATGCAAAGAATCATTTCTGTGATTGCTAAAGCGATGAATACCATTATGCGTGTAAGTGGAGCAGAAGCTTTAAGTAATGTAGCGAGTGCCTTTGTAGGTCAAGTGGAAGCACAAGTAATGATACGACCCTATTTACCCACTATGACTAAAAGTGAAATTTTAGCTAGTATGAGTGGTAGCTTAGCATGTATTGCAGGGGGGATTTTAATTGTATATGCGAATATGGGTGCTGCGGCAGGTATGGATCTAGCTCCGAAATTAATTACAGCAAGTTTAATGGCAGCACCTGGTGCGCTTGTGATTGCTAAAATTTTATTCCCTGAAACAGAAGAGTCTCAAACGATGGGGAAAGTGAAATTAGAAGTAAAAAGTCAATATAGCAATACGATTGATGCCATAACACATGGTGCTGGAGATGGATTTAAAATTGCGATGAATGTTATT
>Ga0228701_1000631_pt1 | contig 27780 bp, 21 predicted proteins | sample McNCre117_Aug_MG_2_FD_178017 | JGI IMG/M metagenome (GOLD analysis project Ga0228701, IMG submission 178017) | Freshwater microbial communities from McNutts Creek, Athens, Georgia, United States - 11-17_Aug_MG | ecosystem: Environmental > Aquatic > Freshwater > Creek | place: USA: Georgia... | reverse complement strand
TGGCAAACAGAGCCCGTTGTTTTAAATAAACCTGAATTGGCCAAAGTCGCATGAAGATTGCCCTCATCACAGACGCTTGGCGTCCTCAAATCAACGGGGTCGTCACAACCTTGGTCGAGTTGGTTGATCAACTCAATGCCAAAGGCCATGTGGTGGAGGTGATTCACCCTGACTTGTTCAAAACACGTCCTTGCCCTGGCTATGCCGGCATTGATTTGGCGGTCAAGCCCTATGCGCAATTGGCACGCCAGTTGGATGCGTTCGAACCCGATGTGATTCATGTGGCCACCGAAGGCCCGCTGGGTTGGGCGGCACGCAAATACTGCTTGAAACACAAGCTGCCATTCACAACGGCGTTTCACACGCGTTTTCCAGAAGTGCTGAAAGCGGCGTTGCGTATTCCGCTTTGGTTCGGGTATGCGATTTTTCGTTATTTCCACAAACCCTCTGCAGGGGTGTTGGTTCCTACGCAAGGTGTGATGCGGTTGTTGGATGGATGGGGTTTCAAGAACTTGCGCAGTTGGACGCACGGGGTGGACATGCGCTTGTTTGGCTATGCCGACACCGTGGCGGACCACCCAGATTTAAAGGACTTGCCGCGACCGATTGCGTTGTATGTGGGCCGTGTGTCTTACGAGAAAAACATTGACAGTTTTTTGGCCATGCCTTGGCATGGCAGCAAAGTGGTGTGTGGTGTGGGGCCGCTCGAAAAAGAGCTGAAAGACAAGTTCCACCATGTGCGTTGGTTGGGCGTGTTGCCGCGTGATGAGCTGGCACGTGTGTATGCCAGTGCCGATGTGTTCACGTTTCCCAGCCGCAACGAGACTTTTGGTTTGGTCATGCTCGAAGCAATGGCATGCGGCACGCCTGTGGCGGCTTATCCCGTCGACGGCCCGCTGGAGGTGTTGCGCCCCGATGTCGACTATCCGCACCAGCGCAAAGGCGGGGTGTTGCACGAGGACTTGGCCTATGCCAGCCTTGAGGCGTTGAAGGTGCCGCGTTCAGAAGCACGCGCGCAAGCCTTGTCGTTCAGCTGGGATGAGTCCACGCGTTTGTTTGAACAACATCTGGTTCAAATTTCGCGCGACCAGCAAGGCCACCGCTAAGGCTGATGTGTGAGTCCGTTGTATTTTTTGCCCAATAGCCTCAGCGACCCCATCTTTGAGGCTTACTTGCGCGACACGCATCGGTTGATGGATTACCGCGATGTCAAAGAACAGTTGCTGCCCCAATTGTTCGAATCCATCGACGCGTTTTCACAGCAACGGAGCACCCGATTTACTTGCATCAATCGGTTTGAAGGGCAGTTCCCTGCGATTCATATCCAATCGCCAGTGGGCTTTGTGCCAGACGTGATTTGCATTGAGTTCCCGCATCGCCATGAAGCCTTTGTGGTGAAGCAAGCAGAGCAAGCAACCAAGTTGCAGGGCTTAGACAGTTTGGCCAGTCACTTGCGTGTCATTCTTGTCATGGGCGTTGCGCATTGGCGAACGACCTGAATATTTTTTTTGCCTGTTCGTCATTGAATTGACTTCATTCCTTCTTATTCCTTTCATCATGCTCTGCAAGGATGGCTGCATTCAGGAGGATAGTTATGCGAGTCACAGTCATCGGTTCAGGTTATGTGGGTTTGGTCACAGGCGCATGCTTGTCTGACCTTGGTTTCAAGGTGGTTTGTCTTGACAAAGATGAAGCCAAAGTCAAGATGCTGCAATCGGGCGATGTGCCCATTTATGAGCCAGGCTTGAAAGAGTTGCTCTCTCGCAACCAAGCAGAAGGGCGCATTCGTTTCACCACCGACGCACAGTTGGCCGTGGACCACGGTGACATCTTGTTCATCGCGGTGGGTACGCCTGCTCAAGAAGATGGTTCAGCCGACTTGGCCCATGTGCTGTCGGTTGCCTCGATGGTGGGACGCAACCTCAAAGATTTCAAACTCATCGTGAACAAATCCACCGTACCGGTGGGCACGGCAGATCGTGTGCGTGCCGCCGTGCGCCACGAGTTGACACAACGCGGTATGTCGAGCGAAATGTTTGATGTGGTGTCTAACCCCGAATTCTTGAAAGAGGGCGCGGCCATTGACGACTTCATGCGCCCAGACCGCATTGTGGTTGGCGTGGACGCTGGCATTCATCACGAAAAAAGCCAACGCATGATGGGCGACTTGTACGCCAGTTTCAACCGCTACCATTCGCGCACGGTTTGGATGGATGTGCGCAGTGCCGAACTCACGAAATACGCGGCCAATGCTATGCTGGCCACACGCATTTCATTCATGAATGAAATCGCCAATTTGGCCGATGCACTGGGTGCCGATGTTGATCAAATTCGTCGCGGCATTGGGGCTGACAACCGCATTGGCTACAGCTTTTTGTATGCCGGGTGTGGCTATGGCGGTAGCTGCTTCCCCAAAGATACGCAAGCCTTGGTGAACACCGCACAGACCTATGGCCAGCACATGCGTGTGGTCAGCGCCACTGAGCAGGTGAATGAGCAACAAAAGACATTGCTGGTGGATCGATTGGTCAAACGTTTTGGGAACGATTTAACCGGACGAAAAATCGCAGTGTGGGGCTTGGCTTTCAAACCCAACACCGATGACATGCGCGAAGCCCCGAGCCGCGTAGTGATCAAAAGCTTGCTAGAGCGCGGCGCACACGTGACAGCCTATGACCCCGTAGCTGGGCACGAAGCCATGGTGGCGTTGAAGCTGGATTGCGCCGGCCAAGAAGCTTTGTTAGACCGATTGACCTTGGTGCCGCACGACATGGATGCCCTTCACGGGGCCGATGCCTTGATGGTCTTGACGGAGTGGAAGAACTTTCACAACCCAGACTTTCAGGCCATGAAGCTGAGTATGCGCACGCCCTACATCTTGGATGGTCGTAATTTGTACAACCCAGATGCGTTGGCTGATTTGGGCATCGCCTACCAAGGCGTGGGTCGCCGCAATGAGTTGGTCCACCTCAGCGTGGAGCCTGCTGCGTTGGAGATGAACGCACTGGATGCCTAAAGGTTTTTATTTTCTGATGGGGGCCCAATTCACCTCTGGGCTGGCAGACAACGCGCTGCTGATTTTGGGCATTTACTTTCTGAATGAGCAGGGGTACCCAAGCTGGTGGGCCCCGCTTTTGAAGTTCTCACTCACCTTGGCGTATGTGTTGTTGGCGTCGGTGGTGGGGCCTTTGGCTGACGCGTTTTCTAAACGACGCGTGATGGCAGGCATGAGCGCACTCAAGATGTTGGGGGTACTTGCCTTGTTGGCGGGCGTTCAACCGTTGTGTGCCTTTGCCCTCATTGGGCTTGCGGCATCGGTGTATGCCCCCGCCAAATATGGCATCGCGACAGAATCTGTGCCCGCACGGTCGTTGGTCCGTGCCAATGCGTGGATTGAGGTGTCGATGGTGTTGTCCGTCATTTTTGGCATTGCCATGGGCGGTGCTTTGACTGGATGGTCCGAGTTGAGCACGCCGGTTGCGTGGCTGGTTCGCACGCAAACCTTCATGCCCATGATGGTGATCTTGGGTGTATATGCGGTCTCTGCTGTGTTGTTACTGGGGCTTCAATCGATGGGCAAGCGCGGTGTGATTGTGCCGTTGACGTGTCATGCGGTGCGCCTCTCCACCTTTTGGAAATCGAACCAACGGCTTTGGCGTGACCCTTTGGGTGGGGTGTCCTTGTATGTCACTACTTTATATTGGGGCGTGGGTGCCGTGATGCAATTTGCCGTGTTGGTCTGGGCAAAGAGTTCATTAGACATGCCACTCAAGGCGGCAGCCTATTTGCAAGCTTTGGTGGCGCTGGGTGTCATTGCCGGTGCGTACATGGCCGGTCGCTCATTCAAACTTCACTCGGCGCGACAAGCATTGCCTTGGGGATTGCTGTTGGCGGTGTTGATGCCGGTGATGGTCACCATCTCAAACATCTGGATTGCCTTGCCGCTTTTGCTGGCTGTGGGTGTGTCGGGTGGCATGTTGTTGGTGCCTATGAATGCTTTGCTGCAACACCGAGGCATGCAGGTGTTGAGCTCGGGGCGTTCGATTGCAGTGCAAGGATTCAATGAAAACCTGTCCGTGCTGTTGATGTTGTCTGCCTACAGCGCTTTGCTGGCCTTCGATGTGCCGCTGACTTACATCATGCTGTTGTTGAGTGTGTTGCTGATCGGCGGGATTGCACCGCTGTGCCTTTTGCTCTGGCGGCAGTTTCGCTAATTACCCTAATTCAATCGCACGTTGGAAGATGGTTTCCACTTGCCCTGCAATTTCATCCCAGCCCAAGTGCATCACGCTGCGGCGTGTGAACGCACGTGCTTGACGCAAGGTGTTGGCATCGCTGGTGATGTCTAACGCGCGTTGGATGTAGGCTTGTGGTGTATCACTGTCGATCAACCAGCCGTTCTCGTGGTGGGTGATGAAGTCACTGGCCGCCGCGCAATCGAAGGCCAAGACGGGTGTGCCACTGGCCAAGGCTTCTAAGGTGACGTTGCCAAAGGTTTCGGTCAAGCTTGGAAACAGCAGCAAGTCAGCACTGGCGTAGAGCGTGCTTAATTGTTCGTGGGTGCACATGCCCATGAAGATGGCCTCGGGGCATTTCGATTCAATCACCGCGCGCATCGGGCCATCACCTGCAAACACCATCTTCACGGGCCGACCCGCAGCGATGAGAGCTTGGTAGGTTTGAAGGGTGAGGTCTAAGTTTTTCTCTGCCGCCAATCGCCCGACCGACAACAGCACCAAGGTGTCAGGCGTGACACCCCAGCTTTGTCGCATGGCTTCGCTGCGCTTGTTTGGGTGAAACAGTTGGGTGTCTACGCCACGCGCCACCACCTTTAAGTTTTTAAACCCCATCGCTTCGAGTTGGTATTTCATGGCTTGTGTGGGCACCATGGTGAAGGCTGTGCGGTTGTGAAACTTGCGCAGGTACGCCACGATGGGTTTGCTCAACCATCCCACCCCGTAGTGTTGGCAGTAGCTGTGAAAGTTGGTTCGAAAATCGGACGTCACAGGCAGGCGAAGGATGTGCGCGGCTTGCAGGGCCGACCAGCTCAACGGCCCTTCGGTGGCGATGTGGACCAAGTCTGGGCGCTTGGTGCTCCAAGCTTTTAGAAGGGCTTTCTTGCTCGGTAAACCGAGCTTGAGTTGCGGGTAGCGAGGAATCGGTAAACCACGCAACAGCAACTCCGACCAACCGGTTTGTTCATGCCCTTCATCGTGCTTGTCTTGGCGTGGGCGTATCAATTGGATGGTGTGGTGACGCAAGCCTAAATGGTGAATCAGCTTGGCGAGTGTGACCGCCACCCCGTTGACTTCGGGGGGCCATGTTTCGGTCACCACAGCAATGCGCAAGAAGCGATGTGCGGGCTCGAAGTTTTCAACAGTGATGGGTGTGTGCGGTGATAAATCCATGACGCCATGGTTGCTGTTGAATTTAACAACTTGATGACATGACAGCTGTTTGATGTTTTTATTTCATTCGCTGCGAGCTTGCATTTGTCATTGTTTTTTCACATGACAGGCTCATGATTGGCGTGTCTTGCTACACATGAGGAACATCAGACGTGAAAAACTTTTTAGAAGCCCTGCGCATTCAGCGCTGGGATGACCACCGCTACTACCACCACTGCCGCATCAACCAGTCCCTGCATTTGCTGAGTGCGATTTGTTTTTTGATTTCCTATGCCCTGTTGTTTGTCAATCCAGCGTGGGCCGCCTTGTTGGCGTGGTTGGTGTCGATGGTGGCGCGACAGTCCGGCCATTTCTTTTTTGAGCCCTTGGGCTACGACCATGTGAACCAAGCCAGTAATGAACTGAAAGAAGAAATCAAAGTGGGTTTCAACTTGCGCCGCAAGGTGGTGTTGCTCAGTATCTGGGTGTTGTTGCCTTTGGTGATTTATTACTTCCCTGGTATGTTCCATGTTGTCCCGACGCATGAAACCTGGGTTGAGTTTTCAGAGGCCGTGGGCTATTCCTGGTTGGCCTTGGGCGTAGGCGGCTTGCTGTTTCGCACCATCCACCTGTGCTTCATCAAGGATGTGCAAACCGGCTTGGTGTGGATGACGAAAATTCTCACCGACCCATTCCATGATGTCTACCTGTATCACAAAGCGCCTTTGCAGTTGTTGCGCGGTCAACGCTTTGACCAGAACTTCTTGAACGCCAGTCACTGATCACAGCGTCATTTCAAGAAAGGCGTTCAGGTGTTTGGCCTGAACGCCTTTTGTTTTATCGGAACAAGGTTTCCTTCAAGATGCTGCGGCGAATGCGCTTGTTGGTGAGTTCGGCAGATTGCCACCACCAACCGTCATGCTTCATTTGCGTGGCGGCCAAAACAAACCGTTGGATCACGGTTTCAAAATTTTCTTCGCTGTAGTTCAAGCTGAAGATCAAGCGTCCTGTTCCCACCCAGCTCAAGGCTAGGCCGTGGATGCGCAGGTAGTACTGCAGCATCCAGTGGTAGCGGCTCGGCTGTGTGTAAAACAAGGTCCAGACGCTGGACATATTGGCCGCTTGCAAAGGGATGTCGTGGTGTTGCATGGCGCTGTTAAAGCGCTGCACGCGTGCATTCCACCGTTCATCCAGCCCGTCGTAGATGGCTTTGATTTCGGGGGTGTCGAGTTGGTCTAAGAACGCGGCCATTGCGCCCATCACCACAGGGTGTTCTTTGAATGTGCCGCGGGCAAAGCAAATGTCAGCAGGGCGCTCAGGGTGAAACCGGTGCATCCATTCTTTTTTGCCGCACACCACACCCACAGGAAATCCACCACCCAAGGTTTTGCCATAAGTCACCATGTCGGCTTTGACACCGAAATATTCTTGCGCGCCACCGGGGGCCAAACGAAAGCCTAAGAACACCTCATCAAAAATTAGCACCACACCGTTTTCGGTGCAGGCTTGGCGCAATTGGTGGAGCCACGCGGTGTAGGCCTGTCGGTCATAGGCAGCTTTGCGACTGCCGTCCACCAAGGTGGTGTCGCCGGGAGCGTTGCTGTTGGGGTGCAAGGCTTGCAAGGGGTTCACCAACACACAGGCAATGTCTTTGCGCGTGCGGATGACCTCTAAGCTGCGCTCGCTCATGTCGCTGAGCGTGTAGGTTTCGCGGGGGGGCATGGGGTTGCCAGGGCCTGGCTGCACGTCCTCCCACCAGCCGTGGTACGCACCACAAAAGCGCACGATGTTTTTGCGTTTCGTGTGGTAGCGCGCCAGACGCACGGCTTGCATCACCGCCTCGGTGCCCGACATGTGAAATGACACTTCGTCCATGCCAGAAATTTTCTTCAAGCGCTCTGCGTTGCTCGCCACGCACGGGTGGTAAGCCCCAAGGGTGGGGCCTAGGGTTTGTGTTTTGGCAACGCCCTCGGCCATGGTCTTTTTATAAAAATCAGCACCGAACACATTGACGCCGTAAGAGCCGGTGAGGTCATAAAACGATTGGCCATCCAAGTCGGTGACGAACACGCCCGTGGCAGATTGCAAGAACGAGCCAACTTTGAGGTGCTCTTGCACCAAGGGGCTGAACTGAAATGGCACGCGGTATGCCGAAATGAATTGCATGTCCGAGATGTTCTCGCGCGCTGCTGCCGTGGCTTGAATGCTCAACGGGTGGCGCGCTTTGAGAACCTCTGCGAGTTTGAAAAATGCGTGGCGGCGCGAATTTTGAATCTCGAATGGCGCGTTGTCACATTTAAAGAACATTTGGTCATCAAAATGGTAGCCGGGTAGCAAGCGCGCCAAACGTTTGGCCATGCGCGAGTGACCAGCCAGCGAGCGATGCTTGGCGCGTGAGAGTTGCAAACGTTGATACGCAGCGGGCGCCAAGGCAGCCAATGCGCCCAAGCTCATCCAAGTGGTGTTCACAGTCGATTTCCTTGTGTAAGAGACACACCGTTGTATTCAGATTAAGTGACAAGACGATGAAGATTCGAAATAAATTTCACAGCTGGTTTTTGCAAGAGGATTTGAATTTCTTATTGACCAACCGCATCCCCCGCATCACGTTGACACGGTTCATGGGGTGGTGGAGCCAGTTGCGTCACCCGTGGATCGTCAAAGGCTCCATTGCGGTGTGGCGATGGTTCACAGATTTGGATTTGACAGAGTCCAAGCAGCAGACCTTTGACAGCTTGCATGCTTGCTTCACGCGTGAACTCAAGCCCGGTTTGCGCCCGATTGATACCAACCCCGATGTGATGAGTTCACCGTGCGATTGCATCGTGGGGGCGTGCGGTGAAATTCGCGATGGCATGGTCTTTCAAGCCAAAGGGTTTCCGTACACCTTGAACAGCTTGCTCAGCGCGCCAGAGTTAATGCAGCGTTGGCCCCAGTTGTTAGAGGGTGGGACGTTTGTGACGATGCGCTTGACCAGCAGCATGTACCACCGATTCCATGCGCCGTGCGATGCGCATTTGAGCCATGTCACTTACATCTCCGGCGACACCTGGAATGTGAACCCCATTGCCTTGAGCCGTGTGAAAGAGTTGTTTTGCAAGAACGAGCGGGCGGTTTTGCAAATGCAGACCGTGCAAGGCTTGCCGTTTTTGATCGTGCCTGTGGCTGCCGTGTTGGTGGCCAGCATGCGGTTTCACGCGGTCGATGTATTGCTGAATTTGCGCTACCGCGGCCCCAATGAAATTGCTTGCGATGCGGGTTACGTCAAAGGGCAAGAGATGGGGTGGTTTGAGCACGGCTCGACCATTTTGATGTTTGTGCCGCCAGGTTTTGCGTTGGTCGAGGGAGTTGCGAATGGCGTTCATCTTCGAATGGGGGAGCCGTTGATGCGGAAGCTGTGAGAGGTGTCAAGTTTTTCATCAACATGTCATACGTGTGATGTTGAATGGGTTTACTTCTCTGTCCGATTTGGAGACCTGAATGCTTTATACGACCGCAGTTTTTTCTGGTGTGCTGACGTTGATGTTCATCAAGCGCTCATTCCATGTGATTGAGCTGCGAAAAATAAACAAGCTGTCGCTAGGGGATGGGGGTGTTGACGAACTGATGCGATCGATTCGTGCGCATGGCAATTTTTCTGAGTATGTGCCCATCGGTTTGATCATGATGGCAACGCTGGAACTCAACGGGGCACCGTGGGCTTTGGTTGGACTTTTAGGAACTTTCCTAATTCTGGGACGACACTTCCATGCGAAAGGGTTGCTCGATGGTGAGTCGGGGCTTGAAAAACGTATCACTGGCATGAAGTTCACCCTCTTGGGGCTTGCTTTATTGGCCTTCGCCAATATTGCTTGGGTGTCTTATGTGTTGATTGTTTCCGTTCGATTTGCGGCAAGTCTTCATGTGAATTAACTCATTTGTCATAAATGTCACACGTTTGTCACGATGTGGCGGCACACTTGCTTGTACTTAGATAGGTGCATACATGACGATAGGTTCCGCTGGCAAAGAGTTGCAGACACACAAAGCCTCACGCATTGAATGGCTAGACCGTGATTTGAGTTTGCTCGCCTTCAATGCCCGCGTGCTGGATTGGGCCAAGCGTGACGACGTGCCCTTGTTAGAGCGTTTGCGCTACCTGTGCATCGTGTCATCCAACTTGGATGAGTTTTTTGAAGTGCGTGCAGCGCTGCACAACAGCGTTGAACACCCGAAAGCCCCGCTCGATGCGGCGGGTACGCACGCGCAGCATTCGCTGAGCAAAGTGGCGCATGCCTTGGTGGATGAGCAATACACGCTCTACAACGATGTGCTCATGCCCGCGTTTGCCAAAGAAGGTGTGCGCATCTTGTCGCACGGCGAGCGCACCTTGGCGCAGCACCAGTGGGTGAAAACATTTTTCGAGCGCGAAGTGCGCCCCTTGTTGTTGCCCGTGGGCTTGGACCCGGCACACCCGTTCCCACAAGTGGCCAACAAATCGCTCAACTTCATCGTACGGTTGTCGGGCAAAGACGCGTTTGGGCGAGACAACGAAATTGCGATTGTCAAAGTGCCTCGCAGCTTGCCACGCTTGATTGCTTTGCCCGAGAAGCTGTGCGGCAAGCGCCAATTGTTTGTGTCCATCTCCAGCGTGATTCGCGCCCATTTGAAAGATCTGTTTCCGGGGCGCGATGTGGGGCAGTTCTCGCAATTCCGTGTGACGCGCCACTCTGATTTGTCGGTGGACGAAGAGGACGTGAAAAACCTGCGCACCGCGTTGCGCCAAGGTTTGGTACACCGCAATTACGGACAAGCGGTGCGTTTAGAAGTGTCGTCGGGCTGCTCTGAGTATTTGTCTGAATTTTTGTTGCACCAGTTCGAGTTGCCACACTCGGCGCTGTACCGCGTGCACGGCCCTGTGAACTTGGTGCGCTTGAATCAACTGATTGATTTGGTGGACAACCCCAAATGGTTGTTCCCGCGTTACACCGCCAGCTACCCGCAGCAGATGGTGACGAACGGTTCACTCTTTGATCGCTTGCAGCAGGGCGATGTGATGATTCACCAGCCTTACGAAAGCTTTGACGGTGTGCTGGCGTTCTTACGCGAAGCGGCGCGCGACCCCGATGTGTTGGCCATCAAGCAAACCATTTACCGCACGGGTGCAGATTCGGTGCTGATGGAGCTGTTGCGCGAGGCGGTGCAGCGCGGCAAAGAAGTGACGGTGGTGGTGGAGCTCAAAGCACGCTTTGACGAAGAAGCCAACATCAACTGGGCCGAAAAGCTGGAATACATCGGTGCGCAAGTGGTGTACGGCGTGGTGGGCTTGAAGACGCACGCCAAGATGTTGTTGGTCACACGCCGCGAAGGGCGCAGCATTCGCCGCTACGCGCATTTGTCCACCGGTAACTACAACCCGCGCACGGCCAAGCTCTACACCGATTTGAGCCACATCACCAGCGACCCCAAGCTCACGCAAGACGTGGAGAGTGTGTTCAATTTGTTGGCCAACCAAAGCAAGATTCCACGCTTGAACAAGCTGATGATTGCGCCGTTTCAGCTGCAACGCAGCTTGATCGACAAGGTGGAGAAAACAGCACACGCTGCGGCGCAAGGGGTGGAGAGCCGCATCATCTTGAAGATGAACACGCTCACCGATGAAAAGCTGATGGAGGCTCTGGTCCATGCAGGCCAAGCAGGTGTGCAGATTGACCTCATCATTCGTGGCGCGTGCATGTTGCCTGCGCAACGCACGGGTGTGGCAAGCAATATCCGTGTGCGCTCCATCATTGGGCGTTTCTTAGAGCATTCGCGGGTGTTTTATTTCCGCACAGGCAACGATGAGTCTTTGTATTTGTCGAGTGCCGATTGGATGAACCGCAACATGCTGCGCCGCGTGGAAGTGGCATGGCCCGTAGAAGATGTAGCCATCCGCCAGCGCGTGATTGACGAATGTTTGGTGGCCTATTTGCACGACAACGTGGATGCGTGGCAATTGAATGCAGACGGGCAGTACACCCGTGTGCAAGCTGCCAAGCCCAAACGTGCCTCCACCAAAGTGGCGCAAACGACACCGACGGTTGAGCCAACGCACGGCGCACAAGCCGCCTTGATGGCGTTGTATGCCGCCAAGCTTTGAGGCAAAGGAGCTGACATGGACTTGATTTTGTGGCGTCACGCGGAAGCGGAAGTGGCACAAGAGGGCGGTGATGACTTGTCGCGCTCGCTCACCAAAAAAGGTGAACGTCAGGCCATGCGCATGGCGGCTTGGTTGGATCGTCATTTGCCAGAAGGTACGCGTGTGTTGGTGAGTCCCTCTCGGCGTACGCAACAAACTGTGGCGCCTTTGGGCCGCAAATTTAAATTGCGCGATGAACTGGTGCCCGAAACATCGGTGGACGATGTGTTGACGCTGCTGAAGTGGCACCCCGAAACAGGGCCGCAATTGAAAGGGCCTGTGTTGTTGGTGGGGCATCAGCCGTATTTGGGCGAGCTGGTGGTCAAGCTGCTGGGCATGCAAGAACACACATGCCCTGTTCGCAAGGGCGGTGTGTGGTGGCTACGCACCCGCATACGCGACGGTCAACCCCAAACGGTGTTGCTGACCGTCGCCTGCCCAGAACTTACTTCGAGTTCTTGGGACGACCGGTCTTGATGGTCGGTACGTTGCTCAAAGCTGCTTTGAACTGAATGTCGCTCATGGCGGCGAGGGCTTTGACGCCTGCGCGCAGCAATTCGCTTTTCTTCACGGCTTGACCGAGCTTGCCAGCGCGGGTCTTCAGGTTGTCGATGACGACGTATTCATCTTTAGGAATGGTGAAGCTGTCGCGCACCAACTTTGGTTTTTTGACCTTGGCAGGCTTCACTGCTTTCACAGGTTTGGTGGGCTTGGCGGGTGCGGCCTTGACAGGGGCTTTGGTCGCTGTTGTTTTGCGCACAGGGTTGGCGGCTGCTTTTTTGACCACAGGCTTTTTGGCCGCAGGGCTTTTCACAGCGGGCGTCTTAGCCGCTGCTTTTTTTACGACGTGTTTTTTTGCGGCGCTTGATTTGACAGCGGCTTGAACGATGGTTTTTTGAGCGGTTGTACTCACTGGTTATTCCTTGAAATTCAAAAATGAATAAACAGTTTATATCGTTTAAATTAAATCACCTAGTGTCATATATGTCATGATTTCGTCACAAACTCAAATGTCCAAGGCGCTTTCGACCACGAGCTGCTTTCTTGTTTGAGCAAGTGCGCGGATTGCGGAAATTCTTGTGTCCATGTGTCATGCGCGTGCAGGCTGATGCGTTGCTTGTGCGTGTCGCAGCTCAGGCGCAGGTCTTGGTATGCGGGGTCTTTGCGTGCGTGGCAAAGAATCAAGCTCACCCGCAAGGCCATAAGCATCTTGGCGAACTCGTCGTCTTGCAACTCGTCTTCTAACTTTTTCAGCTTGCCGCGTTGCCCCAGAATGAGCAAGCCCAAGCGGTGCAGCTCGGGCATGCCAAAGCCCAGCAAGTCGGCGTTGTCCAAGATGTAAGCGCCGTGCTTGTGGTAGTCGCTGTGAGAAATCGCCACGCCCACCTCGTGCAGCTGTGCGGCCCAGCTCAGTTTGCGGCAGAGGCGGTCTAGGGTGTCGACGTCGTTGTCTTTGGGTTTGATGCACATTTGTTGCAGCAGATGCACCGCCACACGGCCCACACGTTGGCCTTGCGCGGTGTCGATGGCAAACTTGGTGGCCAAGCGTTGGATCGACAGATCGCGGGTGTCGGTGTCATGGTCTTCACGCTCGACCATGTCAAACAACACACCGTGGCGCAGCGCACCTTGTGCTACATGCAGGGTGTCAATCTTCAGCAGCGTCATCAGCGCACGCAGCACGCTCACGCCGCCGCCAATGACAGCACGTCGGTCCTCTTTGAGACCTTCGAGTTGCACCTTGCTGGCTTGTCCTGCGCGGACCAAACACTTGACCAACCAGTCCAACCCATCCAAGGTGATTTCGCCTTCGGGGAAGCCTGACAACGCCAAGATGTCGGCCACTGCGCCCACGGTGCCCGAGGCGCCATACGCTTTGTTCCATGCGTGGCGAGGGTAGGTGGAGAGGGCTTCTTCCAGCACCGCTTGTGCGGCAATTTCGGCGCGGTAAAACGCTTGCTCGGTGAATTCACCGGTGGGGAAATATTTCATCGACCAAGCCACGCTGCCCACGTGGAACGAGGCGGTTTCGCTGGCTTTCAAGCCTTGACCCAGCACGAGCTCGGTGGAGCGCCCGCCAATGTCAATGACCAATCGGTGGTCGTGGTTGCTAGGCAGCATGTGGGCCACGCCTTGGTAAATCAAGCGCGCTTCTTCGGTGCCTGCAATTACCTCAATGGGAAAACCCAAAATCTCGCAGCCTTTTTTCAAGAACACATCGCGGTTCTTGGCTTCACGCAAGGTTTGGGTGGCCACGGCACGGACTTGTGATTTTTTGAAACCCGACACGCGTTCGGCGAAGCGGGCCAAGCAATCCCAGCCGCGTTGCATGGCTTCGTCGGTGAGGTTGCGGTTTTCGTCGAGGCCATTGCCTTGACGCACTGTCTCTTTGAGGTAGGCCACGCGCTGAATTTGGCCGTGGTCATAACGCCCAATTTCAAGACGAAAGCTGTTAGAACCCAAATCAATCGCTGCGAGGAGTGTGCCGTGTTTCATGAAAACGATATTACTGTTTATTTGTGACGGAAATATGTCACAACTTTGTCACGAAGGGCGCTTAAAGTTCGCATCATTTCTTTGCTAAGAGGCTGTGATGAATACCTTTGATGAAAACGACCAACGCAACCACCCCCGTCCGGATGAGACGGATTTCAGTCGCATGGTGGATGCAGCCCTCAGCCGCCGCCAGTTGCTAGGCGCAGCGGGGGCAGGGCTGGGATTGTTTTTCGGTGGTCAAGGTTTGGCTCAAGCTGCGGTTGGGCAGGCCTCTAAGCGCATCGGCCCAGGTATTGGCCCCTTCATTGGCTTTGCCCCGATTCCCGCCAATTCTTTAGACACGGTCAGCGTGCCTGCGGGCTACCAGTGGCGCGTGCTGGCATCTTGGGGCGATGCCTTTTTGCCAGGTGGCACACCGTTTGACCCCGTCACGCGTGGCACCGCCGCAAGCCAGGCTTTGTCCATCGGCGACAACAACGACGGCATGAGTTTTTTCAGCTTGGGCGCAGACCATGCCGTGATTGCCGTCAACAACGAATACGCCAATTACGAATACTTGTTTGCCAATGGCCGTTGCAGCAGCTTAGAAGACACGCGCAAAGCCCAAGCCGCGCACGGCGTGAGCGTGTTTGAAGTGCGTCGCGTGGCGGGTGTGTGGCAGCTCCAACCCAACGCACGTTTGAACCGCCGAATCACTGCCAACACCGAGATGCGTTTGAGCGGTCCGGCGGCTGGCAGCGCGTTGCTCAAAACACAGGCTGACCCCAGTGGCACGGTGGCCTTGGGCACATTCAACAACTGCGCCAATGGCCGCACGCCTTGGGGTACGTACCTCACATGCGAAGAAAACTTCAATGGCTACTTTGGCAGCGCTGAGAGCTTGCCGCAGAACGTGGCTGAGAGCGCCGCCTTCAAACGCTACGGCATCAGCGCCAAAGGTGCGGGCATCAACTGGCACCCGTTCGATGAGCGCTTTGACTTGGCCAAGAACCCGAATGAACCCAACCGTTTTGGCTGGGTGGTCGAGATCGACCCGATGGACCCCACCAGCACACCCATCAAGCGCACCGCTTTGGGTCGTGTGAAACACGAAAACGCCGAAGTGGTGGTGAACGCCGATGGCCATGTGGTGGTCTACATGGGCGACGATGAAAAGGGCGAGCACATTTACAAATTTGTCTCTGCCAAAAAGTTCGACGCTAAAAACCCGAAAGCCATCCGCGACTTGCTGGACGAAGGCACTTTGTATGTCGCGCGTTTTGCCGCAGTCGATGGCAAAGCAGAGGGCGAGGGCGAATGGCTAGAGCTCACGCACGGCAAGAATGGGTTGACCGCCGAATCGGGTTTCAAAGACCAAGCCGATGTGCTGGTGCACACCCGTTTGGCCGCCACGGTGGTGGGCGCCACCACGATGGACCGCCCCGAGTGGATTGCTGCGCATCCCACCCAAGCGCAGGTGTACGTGACCCTCACCAACAACAGCGACCGCGGTGTCAAGCCCAACCAAGCCGTGAACGGCCCCAACCCACGCGCCAAAAACGTGTACGGCCAAATCGTGCGTTGGACACCCAAGGGCAACGACCACACGGCCCACACCTTCACTTGGGACATCTTTGCATTGGCAGGTAACCCCGCGCTACACAAAGACGCTTACGCAGGCTCAGCCAACATCACGCCTGAGAACATGTTCAACAGCCCCGATGGTTTGGCGTTTGACCGCGATGGCCGTTTGTGGATTCAAACCGATGGCGACTACAGCAACGCCAAAGACTTTGCCGGCATGGGCAACAACCAAATGTTGTGCGCCAACCCTGTGACGGGCGAGATCAAACGTTTCTTGGTGGGGCCTGTGGCTTGCGAGCTCACGGGCATTGCGTTCACGCCCGATCAGAAGACGATGTTTGTCGGCATTCAGCACCCGGGCGAGAAGCTGGCCCCATCGCACTTTCCGCAAGGCGGCGATGCGGTGCCACGTTCGTCCATCATCGCCATCTCACGCCGCGATGGGCGTGTGGTGGGGCTCTAACGCAGCACACACCTCTGCCAAGCTAGGGCGCTTGGCTGGCGTGTCGTGCAGACACTGTTGCGCGAGTTGGGCTAGGGCTTGACTTGGCGCAGCGTCGCACTGCTCGGCCAACTCTTCGAGCAAGCAACCCAAAGCGCGCACCTCGATGTTTTGCAAACCTGGCGCGTGCGTTGCATCGCCCACATCAAAAAACGACGCAGCCCCAAAGTCGCCTAACAAGGCATCGCCTTGGGCGTTGTGCAAGATGTTGTGCGCGTACAAGTCGCCATGCAGCACGCCACGCGCGTGCAAATGCGCGGTGGCTGAGGCCATGCCTCGGGCGATGCGTAGCGCAGCAGGCCCGCTCAATCGCTTGGCTGGGTCATACACATCGCGCGTGCAACTCTCAAGGCTGGGAGGCCCTGCAAGGTTGCCAAACTCAGGCGCAATCAGCGGCATCACCAAGGCTTGCGTGTGCTCGGGGTGTTTGGTCACGCGGCCCATGGCGCTGATGAGGTGCGGGTGTGCGCCTGCGTGCATGCACGCCGCCATTTCACAGTCGGGCAGGCCATCGCTGGTGACAGCACTTTTGAAGAGTTTGATGGCGACGGGGTGTTGGCCTTCTGCTGTGTGCATCAGCGCTTGGTGAATCACACCCGAGGCACCTTCGCCGAGTTGGTGTTGCAGTTGCAGCTGCTGCCACGGCACGTGCTGCATGTCTGGCGAATGTGCAGACGCGGGTGCCCACGTTTCACAAAATGGATTACCCGCGTAAGCCAGCCAAGTCAGGCGTGGCAGCTTGAGCAACTGCACTGGGAATTCGCGCAGTTGGTTGGCTGATAGGCGAATCAGTTCTAAGCGTGTGCAGTGGGCCAGCTCGCTCGGCAGCGTTTGCAGTTGGTTGCCAGCGAGCGCCAGTTTTTGCAAATGGGTGCATTGCCCAATCTCCGCCGGCAATTCGGTGAGCGCGTTGTCCGTCAGGATGAGCCAACGCAACAGCGGCGGCAACGCCTTGGGCGACACATGCGTGATGCGGTTGGCTTTGAAGCCCACCATGCTCAGCTGCGCACATTGGCCCAACACCTCGGGCAATTCGGTGAACGGGTTGTCCGAGCAAAAAATCACGCGCAGTTTGTGCAAGCGTGGCAAGTCATCGGGCAGAGCGCTGAGTTGGTTGCCAGATAAATCTAAGATTTCCAGCGAGTCGGCGAGTTCAAAAATTTCACGCGGAAATTCAGTCAGGCCGCAGCGCAGTTGCAAGCGCTGAAGGCCTTTGAGTTCACCGCTGCGCAGTTGTTCCAGTGTGTGCATATCAAAGCGGAATGAGCTTCACAGCCAAGCCCACCAAGGCGCACACGCCAATGGTTTGCATCACGCTGCACTTGTATTTGAAAAGCATCACGGCAGCACCCACGGCGATGAGGGCCGAGCGCACATCAAACGCACCCTCAAACCCTTCGGGCCACAAGAGGTGATAACCAAAGAACAACGCAAGGTTGATGACCACGCCCACCACGGCCGCGGTGATGGCGGTGAGGGGCGCGGTGAACTTGAGGTTGCGGTGCGTGCTCTCTACCAACGGACCACCGGCCAAGATGAAGATGAACGACGGTAAAAACGTGAACCACGTCACCAAGCAAGCGGCCAAAGCGCCTGCGGCAAACAAGCTCTCAGGCCCCAGCAGCGCTTTGACATAGCCGCCGATGAACGCCACAAACGCCACCACCATGATCAGCGGACCGGGCGTGGTTTCGCCCAAAGCCAAGCCGTCCATCATTTGTGTGGGTGTGACCCAGCCGAATCCACTGACAGCCCCTTGGTAGACATAAGGCAACACGGCATACGCACCCCCAAAGGTGAGCAAGGCCGCTTTGGTGAAGAACCAACCCATTTGCGTGAAGCTGTGCTCCCAGCCAAACACCGCGTACAACACGCCTATCGGGATGGCCCACAACACAGCGCCCGCCAACAGCACCTGTGCCAATCCTGCCAAGCTGAAATGTGCGTGTGCAGGCGTGGGTGTGTGGTCGTCGATCAACGCAGGGCCATACGAGGCGTGCGATGCACCATGTCCACCGCCGGTTTGAAACGTGTGTGGCGAAATTCGCCCACCGATGTAACCCACCGCCGCTGCCACGCCCACGATGAACGGGAAGGGCACATCGAGCGCAAAGATGGCGACGAACGAAGCGGCGGCAATGGCCCACAACACGTTGTTCTTCAACGCGCGCGAGCCAATGCGATGCGCTGCTTGCACCACGATGGCGGTGACCGCAGGCTTGATGCCAAAGAACAGCCCTGCCACCCAAGGCACATCGCCAAACGCGATGTAGACCCACGACAGCGCGATGAGGATGAGCAACGACGGCAACACAAACAAAGCCCCCGCCACCACGCCGCCCCAACGCTTGTGCATGAGCCACCCGATGTAGGTGACGAGTTGTTGCGCCTCTGGCCCTGGCAACACCATGCAGTAGTTGAGCGCATGCAAAAAGCGTCGCTCAGACAACCAACGGCGGCGCTCCACCAACTCTTCGTGAAGGATGGCAATTTGCCCCGCAGGCCCACCGAAGCTGATGAAGCCGAGCTTGAGCCAAAACCAAAAGGCTTCGGCCATGCTTACGGCCGCAGGCGCGACTTGTTCCGTTGTATCTGCTGACGTGTGGGTGTTGCTTGAGGCTTGCGTCATGTGTTCGATTCGCTGGGTGTGTATCGTTGAGTGGGTATGCGCCAGTTTAGGCTTTGGGCTTGAACCGTGTTGCATCTAAGAATTTCGCCAACCGTGCTTCGATAGGCAGCGGTTCGCCATGCCATTGCGCCGCGAGCAATTCGCCGCAGAGCAAACCCAGCGTGAGCCCGCGCGAGCCCATGGCGGTGTTCATGTACAAGCCTTCGGGCGTGTGGGGTACGCGGCCGGTCATGGGCAAGCGGTCGTGCACGCCGCAGCGCACGCCGGCCCAGCCGTGCACGCGTGGGGCGGCTGTGCCAACGCTGGCAAATAAAGGGGCGAGTGCGGCGGCGGTGTCTTGTTCTAAGGCTTGCAGGCGTTCTAAGTTCTCGGCGTGGTCGGCATCGAGCAAACGGGCATCGCTGTTGATGCGGTCGTACGTGGCGCCGGTGTACCAAGCAGGCCCATCGGGCGAGGCGATGTTGTGCACAAAGCTACCGTTGCCGTTCACGGGCGTGGCTGGCATGTACGAGCCCGCAGGCACATCGGCCATCAAGCCCCAAGAGATCTGTCCACGCAGCGGGTTGATGCGCGGAGCGCTCCCGTCTTCAGTCACTGTGGCGATGAGCGCCGCAGAGCCAGGGCCTGCGGCCAGCACCACGCGTGACGATTCGGCTAAGACTTGGCTGCCTTGCAAAACCTGCCACTTGGCTGTGCTTGTGTTGGCTAGCGCATCCACTTGTGCGTTGCCTTGCCAGCGGATGTTGGGGTGGTCGAGCAAGGCGCACACCAATTGCGCAGGCCGAAGCCACGCACCGCGTGGGTGCCAATAGGCATCATCGGGCGCGGGCGGCGGGGCTTTGTGCGTCCAGTCGTTCGCGGCTTGGGCGTGCTCGTTGAGCCAACTCAAGGGCACACCGCCGCGTCGTGTTTTACCGGGCAAGCGGCGTTCACGCACACCGGTGCAGCCCCAGTCCAAGCCTTCGGTCAGCAGCGCGCGCATGGTGTGTTCCATGTGGCGCAGGCCGGCACGCGAGAGGCGTGACACGCCGCTGTCGTCGTGCGAGGTGTGTGGCGCGACCACGCCCACGGGCAAGCCGGATGCGCCTGAGGCGGGCGTCGCACCCGCATCCAACACCGTGACTTGCCAACCGCGTTCAACCAAAGCGCGCGCGGTGCCAGCACCGGCGATGCCCGAGCCAATGATGGTGACCGTGCGTTCATTCAAAGCGGCGGTGTCTGTCGGCATGGTGCACGGGCCTGTGGGGTGCGCACGCAAGATCTCAGCAAACTCAGGCCAATCGGAATGCTCGCCCACGCACAACGTGAGCATGAGGTAGCCATTGTTTAACGCGAACCGCAAGCGGTGAACGCCGGGCAACAAGCCCCAACACTGCGCTGCCAGTTGTTGCGCGAATGGCAACAGCTCGGGCTCTAAAGCCGCTGAGCGAAGCAGCGCGTCGGCTTGCAAGGGCTGCGCGGTATGCGCCACCACATGCAAGTGGGTGGTGCGTGCTGCATCAGTTGCCCAGTCGTGCCACAGACGTAGAAAAGCCAGCTCGTCAAAGCTGGCTTGGGTGTGGCACCAAGGTTGGTGTTTATGCACTGGGCGGCACGTAGCCTTGCACGGCGTCAGCGCCGTCGCCAAAGAAGTGTTTTTCCATTTGGCGCTTCAGGTATTCACGGGCGCGTTGGTCGGCCAAGTTCAAACGGTTTTCGTTGACCAACATGGTTTGTTGCTTGATCCAATCGGCCCATGCTTGTTTGCTGACGCTTTCATAAATGCGCTTGCCCAACTCGCCAGGGTAGGGTGGCAAATCGAGGCCCTCTGCTTCGGTGCCGAGTTTGATGCATTGAACGGTGCGTGACATGTGATGTGCTTCTTTGAATGGAGGGTTAAAAACTAAGGCAAGACTGTAGCAATATTTAAATCACCTTGAAGTGGTGTGTGCCATCGCGGGCGAGTTGCTCCACGAGGCCAAACTCCCAATCCAAATAGCCTTGCATGGCTTCGACGGGGTTGTTGGTGCCCTCGTAGGGGCGGCGGTAGCGGTCCACGCGCTCGACGGCCATTTGGTGGTCGCCCGTTTGCAGTTTGCCGCCCGCAGCGAGCCACGCGGCGTTGCCGCCTTCGAGCCACACCACATCGACACCGGCCTTGACCAAGGCTTGCACATCGGCCACGGCAAAGCGCGAGACGCTGCCGTTTTGGCAGGTGAGCACATAGCGATAGCCCTTGTGAGCCGCGGTGAGTGAGGCTTTGAGCTGCGTGCGCAACACCCACCACGCGCTGTGGATGTGGCCTTGGATGTATTGGGCGCTGGTGCTGAAGTCGAGCACCACGGTGTGGCTGTTGCGGTCAGCCAGCCAAGCTTTGACTTGCGCCACGTCCACGGCGGTGACGGGGCTTTGCGGTTCGGGCAAGGGCAGTGGTGCCACTTCGGTGTGGGTGAAGTCTTCGGCGGTGAGGCCAACCACCACATACACCTCCCAACCCATTTGGGCCAGCCATGAGGCGCTCATGTTGGCGCGTGCGCCATCGGTGTCGCACAGCACCAAGCGTGCGCCCCGCACGGCGGCTTGGTGGTCGGTCTCTTGTACCAGTTGGCCACCGGGGGCGCTGCGTGCGCCAAGCACATGGCCGGCGGCGTATTCCTCGGGCGTGCGCACGTCAAAGAAGTAAGTGGTGCGTGTGGTGTCAGCCAGCCAGGTGTTGACTTCGTCCATGCGCGCGCGCTTCACGCCAGCACGCAAGGCCACGGCAAATGCGCTGGCGGCGGCTTTGGCACGCGTGGCATCGTCTACTTGTGGGAAATGTTCTTGCGCACCCTTGACCAGTTCTTGACCTGCCAAGGTCCAGCCAATCGTGCCGTTGCGCAGTGCGCTCACGGGGTTGGGAATGCCCGAGTTGATGAGCGACTGTGTGCCAATGATGCTGCGGGTACGCCCCGCACAGTTGACGATGATGCGCGTGGTGACATTGGGCGCGAGTGCGCGTGCACGCAACACCAGTTCAGCACCGGGCACGCTGATGCCAGTCGGGATGCTCATGGTTTGGTACTCGTCAAAACGACGCGCGTCCATCACCACCACATCGGCTTTTGAATCAATGAGCGCTTTGACTTCTTGGGCCGAGAGCGAGGGCGTGTGGCGTTTGGATTCGACCAACTCACCAAACGATTTGCTGGGCACGTTGACATCGCGGAACACTTCGCCGCCTGCGTCTTGCCAGCCTTGCAGGCCGCCGTCGAGCAGATGCACTTGCGTGTAGCCCATGCGCTTCAAGGTGCGCGCAGCGGGCAGGGCCAGGTCGTCGCCGTTGAAAGCTGCACCGTACACCACGATGAAGGTGTCGAGACGCGGGATGCGCGTCCATGCGTCAGCTTCGATGCGGCCCAACGGTAGGTTGGCTGCAAACAGTGGGTGGCATTGCGCGAAGGGGTCTTCCTCACGCACGTCGAGGATGGCGATTTCTTGGCGTTGCAAGAGGGTTTCGCGGATGCGGGTGTAGGGCGCTGATGGGAACTCACCTGCGGTGAGGGGAAACTCCAGCGGTGCTTCAGCCTTGGCATTGCTGTAGCCCGAAATGAATTCTTTCACCGTGCCGTCTTCATGGAACACATGGCGGCTCACTTTGCCAATGTTGGCGCCGTACACATGGATGCTGATCGAGGCTTGGTCGCTCAACGCATTCCACACGCGGTGCACATCGCCGATGGTGGGCGACACGGCTTCCACATCGCCTGCTTCCAGACGGTCTTGCTCGTCACTGGGCTGCCAATGGCCTTGTGCATTTTTGGCAAACGGTTGGCACAGCTCTGCGCCGCGCAGCATGCCGATCATGCCCCAGACGGTGTGGTCGTGGATGGGCGTGGCTTGACCGGGGCCCCACACAAAGCTCACCACCGAAAAACGGTCCTCGGGGTCGGCGTAGAGCAAAAACTGTTGGTAACGCTCGGGGTTGGGTTGGGCATATTCGTCTGGCAACCAATCGTCATGGGCCACCAGCTCACCCAACAGTGTTTTGCCGCTCGCCAAAATGGCGGCTTCGTCGGTTGTGCTTTTCAGTAAAGCATCGAGTTGGGTGACGAAGTTGTGTAAACGAGGTGTATCTGCGAGCTGTGGGGTACGTAAAGTCATGGCTTGTTTCTGGTTTTTTGGCGTTGAAACCAATGGCGTGATTGTTTCACAGCGACAATCACCTTCAGCCGCTTTGGAGACAGTCGTGTTTGTAAATCTTTTGAATCATCCCCGCCGCGTATGGGCGTTCGTTTTGTTGGTCTGTGTGGGCCTGTTGTCGTTTGGCATGTACCTGCAGCATGTGGTGGGCTTAGAGCCTTGCCCCATGTGCATCGTGCAGCGCTACGTGATGGTGCTGATGGCTTTGGTGGCCTTGCTGGGCGTGTGCTTCCCTTGTCGCAAAGGCTCGCTGGGTGTGGGCTTCGGTCTGTTCGTGCTCGCTGGTGGCGGTGCTTATGTGGCCGCACGCCAAACTTGGCTGCAGTGGTACCCGCCCGAGGTGGTGTCGTGTGGCCGTGACTTCTACGGGATGATTGAAACCTTCCCGCTGCAACGCGCTATTCCGATGATCTTCAAAGGTGGAGGCGATTGCTCGAAAGTCGATTGGACGTTCCTCGGCGGTTCGATTGCCAACTGGTCGTTTGTGGCCTTCGTGGTGTTGGGCTTGCTGGCTTTGGCAACTTGGGTCAAGGTGTTGCAGTCACCGGCGGTGATGGATGACGACCTTGCGCAAGACGCAGCGTCTTAAATAAAAAAACGGGGCCTGTTGTGTTGAACAGGCCCCGTTTTGTTTTTACAGCCTCTTCACCAGAACCAAGCTCTTGCGGTCCCAGTTGTATTTGCGCTTACGCGCTTCGGGCAACCAATCGGGGTCGGCTTGGACGAAGCCGCGTTTCAAGAACCAGTGTTTGGTGCGGGTGGTCAACACAAAAATGCTCTTGAGGCCTTTGTTGCGTGCGCGGTGTTCGATGCGCTTCAACACCTTCTCGCCATCGCCTTGACCTTGCGATTGGGGCGACACAGTCAGTGCAGCCATCTCAGCGGTTTGCGCTTCGGGGTAGGGGTAGAGTGCGGCGCAGGCAAAGATCACGCCGTCATGCTCGATGACGGTGTATTGGCCCACATCGCGTTCAATCTCGTTGCGGTCGCGCTTGACCAGTGTGCCGTCGTTCTCAAACGGCTCAATCAGTTGCAAGATACCGCCCACATCTTCGTGCGTGGCTTCGCGCAGCTCTTCGAGTTTTTCATCCACCACCATGGTGCCAATGCCGTCATGCATGTACACCTCCAGCAGCAGCGAACCATCCACCGCAAACGGCAAGATGTGGCTACGCTCCACGCCCGTCTCGCACGCCTTCACGCAATGCTGCAAGTAAAACGCAATGTCCGATGGGTTGGTGGTGTGAGGCAGGGTGGCCAACAGTTGTTTGGCGGCGTCGAGCGGCAACTCGGTGTCAATGGGGTTGTCGTCGCTCGCAGGCTCCAAGGGGCGAATGCGAATGCCAGGTGTTTCGGTGACAAAAATCAGCTTGTCGGCTTGCAGTGCGGTGGCGACTGAGGTGGCCACTTCTTCCATCGTCAAGTTGAACGCTTCACCGGTGGGCGAAAAGCCAAACGGCGAAATGAGCACCATCGAACCCGCTGCCAGGGTTTGGGTAATGCCTGCGACGTCCACCTTGCGCACGAGGCCCGAGTGCTGAAAGTCCACACCGTCCAAGATGCCCACGGGGCGTGCCGTGATGAAGTTGCCCGAAATCACGCGCACCGTGGCGCCCGCCATGGGGGTGTTGGGCAGGGCTTGGCTGAAGGCGGCTTCAATCTCAAAGCGCAATTGGCCTGCGGCTTCTTGCGCGCAGTCGAGGGCCACGCCATCGGTGATGCGCATGCCGTGGGAGTACTGCGGCACATGGCCTTTTGCGGCGAGTTGTTCGTTCACCTGGGGGCGAAAGCCGTGGACCAACACAATGCGCACGCCCATGCTTTGGATGAGCGCCAAGTCTTGCGCCAAGTTGGGCAGCTTGCCTGCGGCAATGGCCTCGCCCGCGATACCGACGACAAAAGTCTTGCCGCGGTGCATGTGGATGTAAGGCGCGACCGAACGGAACCAAGGCACAAAGGTGAAGTCAAAAACGGCAGACATATCGGTGGTTTGGCGGCTGGTTTGCGGCGGGTAAAGGGTTGGGCGCCCAAGGGGCAGGGCGGGCTGGGATAATTGCGAATTGTCACCCAAGTTAGCGCCTGTTTTGTCCACTTCTAGCCCCCAGTCTTTTCCGTTCAAGATTGAATTTCCAGAATCGTTGCCCGTCTCGGCCAGACGCGAGGAGATCATGGCGGCTATGCAGGCCCACCAAGTGGTCATCGTGTGCGGCGAAACGGGTTCGGGCAAGACCACGCAGCTGCCCAAGATGGCGCTGGCTTTGGGCCGAGGGAAATTGGGGTCAGACACCGATTTTGCGAAGCAAAAGTCGGGCTCTGACCCCAATTTCCCTCGTAAGCAGATCATCGGCCACACCCAACCCCGCCGCATTGCCGCCAGCTCGGTGGCCAAGCGTATTGCCGAGGAGCTCAAAACCCCCTTGGGCGAGGTCGTGGGCTACAAGGTGCGCTTCCAAGATCGCTTGAGCAAGGACGCCTCGGTCAAGCTGATGACCGACGGCATCTTGTTGGCCGAGACGCAAAACGACCCGCTGCTCAAAGCCTACGACACGCTCATCATTGACGAGGCGCACGAGCGCAGCCTCAACATCGACTTTTTGTTGGGCTACTTGCGCGAAATCTTGCCGCGCAGGCCTGACCTGAAAATCATCGTCACCTCGGCCACGATTGACGCGGACCGATTTGCGCAGCACTTTGCCTCGGCCAAGGGGCCAGCGCCGGTGTTGATGGTGTCGGGCCGCACCTTTCCGGTGGAAATGCGCTATCGCCCGTTTGAAGAAAAGCGCGACTACGACCTGAACAGCGCCATTGCCGATGGCGTGGATGAGTTGTGGGGCAACCCATCGCAGCAAGGCGACATCTTGGTGTTCTTGCCCGGCGAGCGCGAAATTCGCGAAGCGGCAGACCACTTGCGTGCGCACCTGAGCCACAGCCCCGTGTTGCGCGGTGCGGATGTGCTGCCGCTGTTCGCGCGCCTGTCGCAAGCCGAGCAAGACCGCGTGTTTGACAGCCACAGTGGCCGCCGCATTGTGTTGGCCACCAACGTGGCCGAAACGTCGCTGACGGTGCCCGGCATTCGCTATGTGATTGACACAGGCACCGCACGCGTCAAGCGCTACAGCTGGCGCAGCAAGGTGGAGCAGTTGATGGTCGAGCCCATCAGCCAAGCCGCAGCCAACCAACGCGCAGGCCGTTGCGGCCGTGTGGCCAACGGCATTTGCATCCGCTTGTATGACGAGGTGGATTTCAACGGTCGAACCAAATTCACCGACCCCGAAATTTTGCGCAGCTCGCTCGCGGGTGTGATCTTGCGCATGAAGTCGCTACACCTCGGCAATGTGGAGCAGTTCCCGTTCCTTGAAGCACCACGCCCCAAAGCCATTGCCGATGGCTACCAACTGCTGGGTGAACTCGGTGCGGTGGACGACGACAACGAACTGACCAATGTCGGCCGAGAGCTGGCCAAGTTGCCGCTCGACCCGCGCGTGGGTCGCATGATTTTGGAAGCGCGTGAGCGCAACGCCTTGGACGAAGTGCTCATCATCGCATCGGCCCTGAGCGTGCAAGACGTGCGCGACCGCCCGATGGAAGCGCAAGCCGCCGCCGACCAAGCGCATGCCAAGTTTGATGACGACAAGAGTGAATTCAGCGGCTACCTCAATCTGTGGAAGTGGTTAGAAAACTCACGCGGAGGCAAGCCGCATGTGCCGGCCAGCATGAAGCAGCAAATGGCGGTGAAGCAGCCCCAAAGCCAACAAAAATCCGGCAAGCAAACCGTGGGTGTGACGGGGCATTCCGAACACAAGCTGAGCAACCGCCAATACGAAGCGCTGCTGCGTCAAAACTTCATCAACGTGCGACGCGTGCGCGAGTGGCGCGACACGCACACGCAGCTGCTGACGGTGGTGACCGAGCACAAATGGCGCATCAACACCTTGCCCGCCAGCTACGAGCAACTGCACCTGTCGATGTTGGCGGGTTTGTTGGGCAACGTGGGCTGCAAGCTCGAAGACGACGAGGCGTATTTGGGGGCGCGTGGCATCAAGTTTTACCGCCACCCCGGCGCGCACTTGCGCAAAAAACCAGGTCGTTGGATTGTGGTGGCCGAGTTGGTCGAAACCACGCGCTTGTTTGGCCGTGGCATCGCCGCGATGGAGCCGCAATGGCTTGAGCAAGTGGGCGGTCATTTGCTGAAAAAGCAATTGCTCGACCCGCATTGGGAAAAGAAAGCGGGAGAGGTCAAAGCACTCGAGCGCGCCACGCTGTATGGCTTGGTGGTCTACAACGGACGCCGCGTGAGTTTCAGCTTGGTTGACCCAGTGGGGGCGCGTGAAATTTTCATTCGCGAAGCGTTGGTGGCGGGCGAGCTCGACACCAAGCTGCCATTCCTCGCAGCCAATCAAAAGCTCATCGCGCAAGTGGAAGAGCTAGAACACAAATCGCGCCGCCAAGACGTGTTGGTGGACGACGCGCTCATCTACGCGTTTTACGACCAACAGTTGCCAGCAGATGTGTGCAGCTTGGTCACGCTGGAGCATTGGTATCGCGACGAAGTGAAACGCCAGCCCAAGCTGCTGTGCCTGAGCCGCGACGAGCTGATGCGCCACCAAGCGGCGGGCATCACCACGCAAGCGTTTCCTAAAACCTTGCGCATGGGCGGTGTGGACTGCTCGGCCGACTATTTGCATGAGCCAGGTGACGCCAAAGACGGCTTGACCGTGGCCGTGCCTCTGTTTGTGTTGAACCAAGTCAGCGAGGAGCGCACCGAGTGGTTGGTGCCGGGCATGTTGAACCAAAAAGTGCATGCGCTGCTGAAAACGCTGCACCAAAAACCGCGTTCGCGGCTCGTGCCTTTGCCTGAAAGCGCGGCGCGTTTGACCGAGGCTTTGAG
>Ga0228701_1000629_pt1 | contig 27805 bp, 20 predicted proteins | sample McNCre117_Aug_MG_2_FD_178017 | JGI IMG/M metagenome (GOLD analysis project Ga0228701, IMG submission 178017) | Freshwater microbial communities from McNutts Creek, Athens, Georgia, United States - 11-17_Aug_MG | ecosystem: Environmental > Aquatic > Freshwater > Creek | place: USA: Georgia... | reverse complement strand
TCGGTTGCTCAAGGTATTGCTGGCATTAACTTGGGTGGTGTTGGCCGTGATTTCACCTGAGGCTGTGTTGTCAATGTTGTTAGCCGTGAGGTTGAGCGTGTTGCCTGCTTGCAGTTTGCCGCTGTTGTTCACATTGCCGCTGGTGGTGAGTGTGGCGTTGTGGTTGGCAATGACTTGCCCACTGTTGCTGACATCAGTGTTGAGCGTGATGCTGAGGTCGTTTTTAGAGAGCACTTTGCCATCACCTCCTAAGCTGCTCGCGGCGACCGTGAGGGTTTGATCGGCAATCAGAGTGCCATCTTTGTTGGTAATTGCCAATGTTCGATTGGCCTGAGCCTGTGCATCTTGCAAAGTCAGCGCATTGCCTGCGCTGATGAGGCCCGAGGTGTTGTCTACTGTGCCAGCACTGGTGACAGACACATTGTTGTTCGCACGAATTGCACCTGTGTTGTTGTTGAGCTTGAGTGCGTTGTCGTAGCTGACGGTTACGCTGCCTTGGTATCGGCCTGTGGCTTTGGTGCCGCTGTCATCTGCATTGACTGTCAGCCTGAAAGGAAAAGGCTGACGGTACGAAACCACCAAATCACTGTCCCCCAACTGAGCCCCGTCACCTTGTGCAGGCTCGATTTGAATGTCGGCTTCTGCCGTGGGAACGCGCTTGAGGTTTTCTAAGGCTTGTTCAATGTCACGTAAGTTGAGGATGTCGCCCGCTTGCATGGGCAGGGCATTGCCCAAATGAGCGCGAGGGTCTACAGGCTCTGCCAGCCGAATGGCACGTATGCGCCCCGGAATGAGGGTGAGCGCCAAAGCACCTTCGCTCATGTCTTGTTGCGTGGCAAAAATCCGTGAGGTGACAAACCCACGATCGACCAAGATTTTCTGAGTTCGCTCAATCAGCAAAGCCACACCTTGTGCGCCAACGCATTGCCCGATAAAGACGGGGGCGTCGGGTGCGGTGAGTTGCTCAAGCACCCAATCGAATTCAGGAAGTGGTAGGCCCAAACCGTTTTGAAGCTGAAGACGTTCAATCAAAAAGCAAGGCGTTTCGATGGGCTGTGTCTGCGAAGTCGCTTTTTCTGGGGCTGTGAGCCTGACATCTGGCACGCGCTCTAGTTGTTGACGCTGTTGCTGCTCTTGTTGCTGTTGTCTTTGCAGCTCCTGTTGGTTACGAATACCAATGTCACGTTCTTGTATGGGACCGATCTGGGCAGTAGCGCTGATCGAAAAACATAGACCAGTTAGCAGTCCGGCAGCTAGCTGGCCAAACTTGCGCGTTGCTTGTATTGCAAAATAGTTAAACATGAAAAAAGGTCTTGTGTAGAGTGCGCGAATTATTATTACTTATGAATTCATTAGAAAGACAAGAAACTATATTTTTAGTTAAAAAGTGAAAAGTATCATCAGGTGGTGTTTTAAACACCGTCTGGTGATACTTTCTGTGTTTTTGGTGCAATGCCCTAGTGCTTCACTCGGACTTTGTCGAGCGTTTGATGGGCTTGTCGAGCTGCTTTTTGAGCTGTTTGGGAGCCAAGGCTTCGGGTTTTCTGCTTGGTTTCGCGCGTAGCTCAAGCCTGTACAAGTCGCGCATGAACTTGGGCACCCATGTGCGCACGGCAATGCACACCGAGAGCGGGGGGCGGTCCTCCAAGGGCAGGTGTGCATCGGCTCTGGCTTGGTCTTCATACTCCAAGGCAACTTGCTCTAGCCTTGCTTTGAGTTGTTCCTGCGCTTTGCGTGAAACGCGCATGTTCATGATGCGCAAAATCTCACCGTTGCCTTCAAACTCATCATTGAAGAAGTCGTCGCTGACGCTTTGCACCATCTGCATGATGGGGCCGCCACTGATCCACCCAAAGCTGCTAGCGACTAACAGACGGTAGCGGTCAGAGGCTTGCACTTCTAAAAAGCCCATGTCATCCAGCCGCTTGAGTAGCTCTTGGACTTGGCTGCGTGTGAATTGCAGATATTTATGAATGTCTGCCACGGGCCAATGGTTGAGGGCGCATACGGCCACCATGAGCAGTTTTTGATCTTTGGCGAACTCTTGCTCTTGGGCCAAGCTCAATCGGGTGATGAGTTTGCGTTTACGTGGCGTGGTTTTAAAGAGGTCTGAGAACTCAAGATGCAGGTACTGGCAAATTTGCTCTAGGCGGTCTAAACCACAGTCGCCGCCCGTGAACAAGCGTTTGATGCTGGGCTCTGATAGGCCAATGGCTTGACCGAGTTCTTTGTAGGTGATGTTGCGGGCTTTGAGGTGCAGTCGTAGCGCGTCGATGATGTAGGTTTTGGACACAATCTTGAATTCTTAAGCTTGATCCAATCATAAATAAATATTGAAAACAAAATAGCTACTTCAGAACTCAAAAACTTGACGCACCGCTTTAGCGCATCAGGCTTGGCGCGTGTTTTGCTAGACAAAGAGCATGTCTATCCATGCCGCACTCCACCATGTCACCCATTACAGCTACGACCGGCTGGTTGAGTTAGGCCCGCAGGTCATTCGCCTGCGCCCTGCCCCGCATTGCCGCAGCAACGTGATTTCGTATTCGCTCAAAGTCGAGCCCGAGCACTTCATCAACTGGCAGCAAGACCCCTTCTCTAACTACCAAGCGCGTTTGGTGTTTCCCGAGAAGACGCGTGAGTTCAAAGTCACGGTGGACTTGGTGGTGGAGATGGCGGTGTACAACCCGTTCGACTTCTTCCTTGAGCCGCATGCCGAAAAGTTCCCCTTCGCCTATGGCGTGACCTCGGCCCAAGAGCTGGCCCCTTACTTGGTGACCAACCGCTTCACGCCCAACTTCAAGCACTATTTCAAGAGCATCGACTTCAAGGCGCTCAAGCGCGAGCCCATGCGCACCATCGATTTTCTGGTGGAAATCAACCGCAAGCTGCACGAAGACATTGCGTACACCATCCGCATGGAACCCGGCGTGCAAACGCCCGAAGAAACGCTCACCCTGCGCAGCGGCTCGTGCCGCGACACCGCATGGCTGCTGGTGAATTTGCTGCGCCACTGTGGCTTAGCGGCACGCTTTGCATCTGGCTATTTGATTCAACTCGCCCCCGATGTGAAGTCGCTCGACGGCCCTAGCGGCACCGAGGTGGACTTCACCGACTTGCACGCGTGGTGCGAGGTGTATCTGCCCGGCGCAGGCTGGATTGGCCTTGACCCGACATCGGGCTTACTGGCTGGCGAAGGCCACATTCCGCTGGCGTGCACACCGCAGCCCTCGAGCGCCGCCCCCATTGAAGGCTTGGTGGACGAAGCCGAGGTGGAGTTCAGCCACGAAATGAAAGTCACCCGCGTGCTTGAATCGCCACGCGTGACCAAGCCCTACACCGAAGACGAATGGATGGAAGTGCTGGCCTTGGGCGACGAGGTAGACCGCCGACTGACGGAAGGTGATGTGCGATTGACGATGGGTGGCGAACCTACTTATGTGGCGGTGAACGACCGCGACGCACCAGAATGGAACACCGATGCACTGGGCCCGACCAAACGCGGCTTTGCCACCGAATTGGTGCACAAGCTGCGTGCCGAATATGGCGATGGCGGCTTCTTGCATTTCGGCCAAGGCAAGTGGTATCCGGGCGAGCAGCTGCCACGCTGGGCGCTGGGCATTTACTGGCGCACCGATGGCCAGCCTTGCTGGCACAACCCCGATTTGTTTGCCGACGAACGCGTGCCCAGCCAGTACACCACTGAAGACGCACAACGCTTCACGCAAACGCTTGCACACAAGCTGGGACTGGACGACCAATACATCACCCCCGGCTATGAAGACACGTGGTACTACCTGTGGCGCGAGCGCCGCTTGCCTGTCAACGTGGATCCGTTTGATGCCAAGCTCGACGACGAGATGGAACGCGTGCGCCTGCGCCGCGTGTTCAGCCAAGGCCTCGACAAAACCGTGGGCTATGTGCTGCCCCTCAAAGCGGGCGAAGTAGCCGGCGGCCCGCGTTGGAGCACCGGCCCTTGGTTCCTGCGCGACGAGCGCATGTACCTCGTGCCCGGCGACTCGCCCATGGGCTTGCGCTTGCCACTCGACTCACTGCCGTGGGTCAGCCAAGCCGACTACCCCTATGCAATTGAGCAAGACCACTTTGCCGAACGCAAGCCCTTGCCCCACGCCGCGGCTTTGCGTGCACAGTACTCGCACCACGCACGACACACCCACTATGACCATCACATCAACACGCACGTGGCGGGTGGTGGCTTAGCCCAAGGCGGCACGGTGGGTCTGCAAACCGGTATGGGCCAAGACGGCTTTGTGCCCGGCACCGCACACCCCGTACCAGCCAAAGACCAATCGGCGCATTGGATTACCCGCACCGCGATTTGCGTGGAGGTGCGCGACCCATCGCGTGCTAACGGCCCGGCCGTTGAGTTGAAGGCGATGGAGAACCCACAAGGTTTGATTTACGTCTTCATGCCGCCACTCGGCGACTTGGAAGACTACCTAGAGCTGCTCAGCGCGATTGAAGCCACCGCTGAAGAGTTGGGCGTGCGCCTTGTGTTGGAAGGCTATCCGCCTCCACGCGATGTGCGCCTGAAAGTACTGCAAGTCACGCCTGACCCTGGTGTGATTGAAGTCAACATCCACCCCGCCCACAACTGGCTGGAAATCGTGGACCACACCGAGTTCTTGTACAAGGCCGCGTTTGAATCACGCCTGTCTGCCGAGAAGTTCATGACCGATGGCCGCCACACCGGCACAGGTGGCGGCAACCACATCGTGATGGGCGGTGCCACGCCTGCGGATAGCCCGTTCTTACGCAAGCCTGAGTTACTAGCCTCGCTCATCTTGTATTGGCACAACCACCCCAGCTTGAGCTACCTGTTCAGCGGCATGTTCATTGGCCCCACCAGCCAAGCACCGCGTGTGGACGAAGCGCGCAATGACCAAATTTATGAGCTGGAAATTGCGCTGGCCGAGATTCAAAAGAACCGCGCAAAGTTTGGCGCAGACATGCCCCCGTGGATCGTGGACCGCACCTTGCGCAACTTGCTGATTGACGTCACAGGCAACACGCACCGCAGCGAGTTTTGTATCGACAAGCTCTATTCACCTGATTCATCCACAGGACGCTTAGGCTTGCTCGAACTTCGCGCTTTTGAAATGCCACCGCACGAACGCATGAGCATCGTGCAACAGCTCTTGCTACGTGCCTTGGTGGCTCGCTTTTGGGAAGCCCCCTACCAAGCGCCTGCAACGCGCTGGGGCACCGAGCTACACGACCGCTTCTTGTTGCCGCATTTCGTCAAAGCCGACTTTGACGATGTGCTGACCGAGTTGGGCGACTGCGGCTTTCAGTTCGACCCCGCATGGTTTGCCCCGCACTTTGAATTCCGCTTTCCACGTGTGGGCGATTTGCAAACGCTCGGCATCAACCTCACGCTGCGCAATGCTTTGGAGCCTTGGCACGTCATGGGCGAAGAAGGGTCGAGTGGCGGCACGGTGCGCTATGTGGATTCGTCACTCGAACGCATTGAGGTGCATGTGGCGGGCCTCAACCCCAGCCGCCACACCATCACTGTGAACGGCACACCGCTGCCTTTGCAACCCACAGGCACAGTGGGCGAATACGTGGCTGGCGTGCGCTACCGCGCATGGGCACCGTCGTCGGCCTTGCATCCCACCATTGGCGTTCATGTGCCGCTGACGTTTGACATTGTGGACACATGGATGAAGCGCTCGGTCGGCGGCTGCCAGTACCACGTGGCTCACCCGGGTGGGCGCAACTACGACAGCTTTCCTGTCAACGCCTACGAGGCTGAAAGCCGCCGCTTGTCACGCTTCTTCCCAATGGGCCACACACCGGGAAAACTGGATGTGCCACAAGCCACCGTGGGGGTACCTGCCAGCAAAGAGTTCCCGTTCACGCTGGATTTGCGACGGGTTTAAAAACATGGCCAAACCCGAAGGCGGTGAGACAATGCAGCCACTGTGCAAAAGCCCTCCTCGCCCCCTTCAGCGTCTGTTGCTTCGCCGCGTTTGGTTGACGTGGTGAAAGGCCTTGCACATCCCGCTGACAGCGGGCACTTTGATGAGTTGCAAGGCAAGTGTTCGCCAGCCGCGACATCGGCGGCCAAAGCAATGGCAGAAGACCTGTCTTCACCTTGGCGCACGTTTTTTGAACAGCTTGGTAGCACCGGCCTCGACGACCTAGACCGTCGCACCCAAACCTTGGCGCGCCAAGTGCGCGACAACGGCATCACCTACAACGTGTACGCCAGCCAAGGTGGCCCGCAGCGGCCTTGGGCTTTGGATCTGTTTCCTCTCATCGTCACACCTCAGAGCTGGCAACACATTGAATTGGGCGTGAAGCAACGCGCACGTTTGCTCGAGCGCATGATGGCCGATGTGTATGGCCCGCAGCAATTGATTCGGGAAGCCATGATTCCGCCCGCCTTGGTGCAAGGCCACCCCGGCTACTTGCGCGCCATGCATGGCGTGGCACCTGTGGGCGGCACGCATTTGCACATCGCTGCATTTGATTTGGCGCGTGGGCCTGACGGCAACTGGGCCGTGGTGTCGCAGCGCACGCAAGCGCCTTCGGGCTTGGGCTATTTGCTAGAAAACCGCTTGCTCATTTCGCGTCAATTTCCGCAAGCGTTTGAGGCCATGAACATTCAGCGCTTGGCAGCCACCTACCGTGTGTGGGTGGAGTCGCTCAAGACGCACAGCCCCGAAGGTGCCAATGCCCACGTGGCCTTGCTCACGCCCGGGCCTTACAACGAAACCTATTTTGAACACGCCTACCTCGCCCGCTACTTAGGGCTGACCTTGGTCGAAGGCCATGACCTGACCGTGCGTGACGAGCGCGTCTACCTGCGCACCTTGCGTGGCTTAGAGCCCGTGCATGTGTTGCTCAAGCGCATGGACGATGAGTTCTTAGACCCGCTTGAATTGCGCGCCGACTCCACCTTGGGCATTCCCGGTTTGCTGCAAGCCGTGCGCGCTGGCAACGTGGTGGTGGCCAATGCACCGGGTTCTGCGTTTTTAGAGTCACCCGCCTTGTTGGGCTTTTTGCCCGCACTCAGCGAAAAGCTGTTGGGCGAAGAACTGCAACTGCCTGCACTCGACACTTGGTGGTGTGGTGAACGAGCCGCTTTAGCTTCAGTGCTGCCGCAACTCGAACACATGGCCATCAAGCCCACCTACCCGGGCTCAGCCACGCACGGCACGTTTGACGCGACCTTGGGGCGCACACTCACCCAAGCACAACGCGACGAATGGGTGGGCCGCATCACCCGCCAGCCCGACCGCTACACCTTGCAGGCCTACTCACCACTGTCGCAAATGCCCACGTGGAAAAACACCACCGAAGGCGTGGTGCAACGCTCGGTCATGCTGCGTGTGTTTGCCTTGCGCAACAGCGCTGGCGATGGCCCAGATGCGTGGCGTGTGTTGCCCGGTGGTTTGGCACGCATCGCAGCACCGGATGCACAAATTGCCTCCATGCAACGCGGCGGCAGCAGCGCCGATGTGTGGGTGCAAACCCATGCCGACATTGACCGCAGCAGCTTGCTGCCCAAGTACACGGCAGCCTCTGGCTTTAAACACCGAGAGCGCATGGTCACCAGCCGCGCCGCCGAAAACTTGTATTGGCTGGGCCGCTACACCGAGCGCAGCGAAAACATGGTGCGTTTGGTTCGCCTGTGCATCGAAGCCTTGAACGGCGAAGCCCCCGCATCACGTAGCTTGTGGGCATGGTTGCAATTGCTCACCCAACGTCAAGGCTTGGTGCCTGCGGGTGTGCCATTGGCACACGCTGCTGGCGAAGACCAAGTCAACAGCACCCCCAGCATGGGCGCACGCCGCCGCGTGTTTGAACGCACCCTCATTGCGTGCTTAGACCAAGACGATCACAGCACCAGCGTGGGCTACAACTTGCGCGCTTTGCAGCAAGCGGCTTCGTCGCTGCGCGAGCGCCTGTCACCCGAACACTGGAACGCCATCGTGCATTGTGTGGACCAGTTCAGCGCCGATTGCGCACAAGCGGGCTCACCGCGTGCGTTCTCTGCCGTGCAAGCCATGCAGGCACTTGATGCGGCCAGCTCGGCACTGGCTGCCATCACCGGTGCGCAAACCGACCGTATGACGCGTGACGATGGTTGGCAACTGCTCAGCATTGGCCGCCACGTCGAACGTTTGGGATTTTTGTCATCCGCACTCGACTTAGCCGTCGAAGTGGGCGCGTTTGAACACACCGCCGATGACGCTGAAAGTGCCGACGAAAACAGCTCGCACTATGCTGCGCTGTTGTCGCTGTTTGACAGCACCATCACCTTCCAAGCGCAGTACCAACAAAGCCGCGAACTGGCACCACTGATTGAGCTGCTGGTGCAAGACAACGACAACCCGCGTTCACTCGCTTGGGTGGCGCGCACGCTGCGTGGCCGTTTGTCCAAACTGGCTGACACCCCCATGGGCGAGCCTGATGCTTTGGCACGCTTGGTGCCCGACTTGAAACAAACTGATTTAGAACAACTCTGCACGTCGAACGATGTGGGCCACCACCCCAACCTGCGTGCGTGCTTGACCGCGTGCATGCAAGCCGCATGGCAAGTATCTGACGCCATCACAGCGCACTATTTCAGCCACACCGACGACGCCGACAGCGTGGGGGCTTAAGCCATGTTGCTGCACATCACCCACACCACCACTTACCACTATGTGCCGCAGGTCAACACCGCGCAGCACATGGCGCATTTGCTGCCGCGCAGCGATGCCGCACAAACGGTGCAACACGCTGAGCTGCACATCACCCCCACGCCTGCGGCGACCAGCACGCATGTGGATGTGTTTGGCAACAACCGCACCTTCTTCTCACTGCCCGTGGTGCACGAGACACTCAGCATCACAGCCAAGAGCACGGTCGACACCCAATTCATCCGCTACCCACCCGAGCAAGCGCTGACCACGCCCGCTTGGGAAAACGTGCGCGAACACTTTGTGTATCACTCAGGTGCCGCGTGGGATGCCGCTACCGAATACGTGTTTGCCTCGCCCTATGTGCAGCCGCATCCCGACTTTGCGGAGTACGCGCGGTCCAGTTTTGTACCTGCCCGCCCTGTGTTGGCAGCCGCTTGCGATTTGATGACGCGCATTCACCAAGAGTTCACGTATGAGGCCGCCAGCACCGACATCAACACGCCTGCGCTTCAAGCCCTCAAAAACCGCAAAGGCGTGTGCCAAGACTTTGCGCACATCCTCATCGGTTGCTTGCGCACGCAAGGTTTGGCCGCACGCTATGTGAGCGGCTATTTGGTGACCGAAGTGCCTGAAGGCCAAACCCGTTTGATTGGCAGCGATGCCTCGCACGCGTGGGTGTCGGTCTATGTGCCAGATGTTTTGGACGATGCCGCTGAAACTGCGAAGACAGGTGCACTCGCCACGCACGGTCAATGGTTTGACCTCGACCCCACCAACAACCGTTGGGGCTTAAGCTCGCCCGGCATCGACTACGTGACCTTGGCCATTGGCCGCGACTACGCCGATGTGTCACCTGTGCGTGGCGTGATTCATGGCGGGGCGAGCCACACGTTGGAGGTGGCTGTCACTGTGCAACCGGCTTCGGAGTTGGCGGCTGCGTCTGGACAAACGCAATCGCAAACTCAAAATTAAGCGCTCTTAAAATCGCCGGATTCAAACAAGGAATCCTCATGAGCGTTTACGACAAACTCCAAGCCCTGAACATCACCCTGCCCCCCGTGGCTGTGCCTGCTGCGGCTTATGTGCCGTTTGTGCAAACAGGCAACTTGGTGTTTTTAAGCGGCCACATCGCCAAACAAGACGGCAAAGTGTGGACGGGCCAATTGGGCAAAACCATGCAAACTGCCGAAGGCGCACAAGCCGCACGCGCAGTAGCGGTGGATTTGTTGGGCACCTTGCACGCCGCGGTAGGTGACCTGAACAAAGTCAAGCGCATCGTCAAAGTGATGAGCTTGGTCAACTCCAGCCCCGACTACACCGAGCACCACTTGGTCACCAACGGCTGCAGCGAATTGATTGGCCAAGTGTTTGGCGACAAAGGCGCACATGCACGCAGCGCATTTGGCGTGGCGCAATTGCCTTTGGGCGCTTGCGTGGAAATTGAGTTGATTGCCGAACTCGCCTAAGCGGCTTATTCCGCAACCAAATCATTCATCAAAGTCCCAGATCTGATGTAGATCTAGATGAATCAACGCCAGCAACTCCACCACCTCTAGCTGCATGCGCTCGGCGGCATTGAGGTTGTCGCTGGCGAGGCGCGCAATCAGCAACACGTCCGACAAACTGCCCTCGCCCAAGGTGTAGGCTTTGACTGATTTTTCTGCGGCCACGGCTTGGCGTTGGGCCGCAGATTTCAAGTTATCAGCGGCTGTGCGCTTGTGCTGAAACTGAATGAACATGCCCTCAAACATGGCGCCCAGTTGTTGTTCGGCCAGCAGCACTTTGTCGCTGGCTGCTTGTGCATCGGCAACCATTGCAGTTGCGTGATGAAAGCGCGAGGCACTGGGGAACGGCATGGAGAACATCACCCCCGAAATGGTTTCAGCCCCTGCCCGCTCGCGCCCGCTGAACACGCCCAATGTGGGGTCAGGCAATCGGTCACGCGAGGCGCGGTCAGCGGCGAGGCGCAAGCGTTGCGCGTCCACACGCATCATGTTGAGCTCGTGGTTTTTGTCTAAAAACTCTTGGCGCATAGCAGCCATGGTGTCGGTCAGCGCAGGCAAGTTAGGCGATGCATCCAAACGCAAAGCCACAGGCATGTGCGTGGGCAACACCATGCCCGCATAGCGACGCGTGAAGGCCGAGGCACTAGAGGCCAACTGTGCATCAGCCACCGAACGTACTGCGGTGATGCGCTCCAACTCGGCATTGGCCAGCTCGGCATCGAGCTGCGAAATTTCACCTTGCTTGAGTTGGCTTTGCGTGAGGCGCTGCATTTTGGCGGCCAAATCAAATGTGGTCACCGCATTCTTTTGGTCAGTCAAAGCGCGCAGGTAAGCAAACCAAAAACGCATCAACTCACGCGCGCCTTCGTGCATGGCATCTGCGTATTCAATGTCGGCAAAGGCTTGGGTTTGCGTGGCGAGGTCGGCGTCCATGCCGCGTTTGCCCCAAAAGCGCACAGGCCGTTCGATGCTCACCATCGATTCATGCAACTGCGTGCCTGCCGCCACATCACGGCGGCGCTGCGAGGTGCTGCGCAAGGTGAACTCTGCGGTGCCTGAGTCAATGCCTTTGGCGCGCGCTGTGCCTGCTTCTTTTTTGGCGCGTGCGGCTTGCATCAAAGGGCTGCTCAGCAAGGCGTCTTTCACCGCTGCTTCGGCGGGGAGATAGGGCACGAGCTGTGAGGTCACCGGCGACGCAGAGGCCGAACCGAAAGCTGCAGACTGCTGCGCCTGAGCCGCCCCCATCGCCAAGACGAAAGTACAAGCCACGGCAAAGGCAGCAACATCGAATGTCACTAAACGTTTCATGATTTTCTCCAAGGCAAGAAGCGTGTGAGCGCATGCCACGGCATGCTGTTTAGCCCACCAAAGCGTTCAAACAATTTAGGCAACAGCAACAAGGTCAACAAGGTGGAGCTGAGCAAACCGCCCGTCACCACAATCGCCAAGGGCCGTTGAATTTCTGAGCCAGGCCCCGTGGCAAACAACAGCGGAATCATGCCCAGCGCAGTGATAACCGCTGTCATCAGCACAGGGCGCAAACGGCGTTCAGTGCCTAAACGCACCACCACATCCATCGATTCACCGTCTAACAAGCGTTCGTTGAAATGCGTCACCATCACTACACCGTTAAGCACGGCAATGCCCAACAGCGCGATGAAGCCGACAGACGCAGGCACCGACAAATACTCGCCTGAAATAGCAAGTGCGACCACACCGCCTACCAACGCAAACGGGATGTTCAAAAAGATGATGCCCGCCTGAATGGCCGAGCCAAAGGTGAACACCAAGATGGTGAAGATGAGCACCATGGCTGCGGGTATGACCAGCCCCAAACGCGCCGCCGCGCGTTGCTGGTTTTCAAACTGACCGCCCCACACAATGCGTACATCGCTGGGCAGCTTCAAGGCGGCCACAGCCTTTTGGGCATCGCCCACAAAGCCCGTCAAATCGCGCCCATCCACCGACACCTGAATGCTGGTGAAGCGTGCGCTTTGCTCATGGTCCACTCGGATGGGACCATCGACCAAGCGGATGTCAGCCAACGCACTCGCGGCCCACACGCGACCATCGGGTGCGGCAAGCTGCAAGTTCTTAAACGCTTCAGGGCTTTGACGCGTGGCCTCGTTGCCGCGCAAGGTAAGCGGCATGCGCACACCGTCTTGCAGCACGTAGCCCAGTGACTCGCCCTCCACTTGGTTTTTCAACGCTTGCTGCAAGGCATCCACACTGAAGCCCGATTGGCCCATGGTGGTGCGGTTCAAACTGACCGACACGTATTGCAAGCCTTCGGCCTTGGGTGCAATCACCTCAGCCGCGCCGGGGATGGTGCGCACGGCATCGGCAATTTGGTGCGCTGCTTCGTTCAAGCTGCCGAGGTCTGTGCCAAAAATTTTGATGGCCACATCGCCGCGCGTGCCAGTGAGCATTTCAGACACGCGCATTTCAATCGGCTGCGTGAAGCCATAGACCAAGCCCGGAAAACCATCCAGCACCACACGCAGCGCGTCGACGATGTCGTCTTTGTTGCCGCGCCATTCGCTTTTGGGTTTGAGCACCAAGAAGGTATCGGTCTCGTTCAAACCCATGGGGTCTAGCCCCAACTCGTCAGAGCCAGCACGCGCGACGATGGATTTGACCTCGGGTACGTTGTCCAAAATAGCTTGCTGCACACGGGTGTCAATTTCCAATGAAGCTTCGAGCGAAATCGAAGGCAGCTTTTGCAGCTGCACCAAGATGTCGCCTTCATCCAAGGTGGGCATGAAAGTTTTGCCAATGAAGCTGTACAACACCGTAGCCACCACCAACGAAGCCACCGACACGCCATACAACCACTGCGGCTTGGCCCACACGCGTTCGCGTAAGCGCAAGTACGCGGCATGAATTTTTTGCATCAAGGCAGGCTCGTGCGCGCCCTCTTCCTTCAGCACCATCGAGGCCAAGGCCGGAATCACACTGAAGGCCAACAGCAACGACGAGGCCAGCGCCATGATGATGGTCACCGCCACAGGGGCAAACAGCTTGCCTTCTAAGCCTTCAAGGCTCAGCAGCGGCAAAAATACCACGCAAATGATGAGCACGCCCGATGCCACAGGCTTGACCACTTGGCGCACGGCACCCAGCAAAATTTCGGTCTTCGACAGCGCATGACCTTTTGGGTGTGATGCAAATGCAGTTTCGATGTTTTCCACCACCACCACTGCGGCATCTACCAACATGCCCAGCGCGATGGCCAAACCGCCCAAACTCATCAAGTTGGCGGTCAAACCAAAACCACGCATCCACATGAAGGTGCTCAGCAATGACAAGGGCAAGGCCACGGCCACCACCACGGCGGCGCGCATGCCACCCAAGAACACATACAAGGTGATGCACACCAACACGGCCGCTTCAATCAAGGCATGAATGACCGTGTCTGCGGCTCGCGTGACCAATTCGCCTCGGTTGTAAAAAGTTTTCACGGTCATGCCTTTGGGCAAGCGTGGCGCCATCTCGGCCAACTTGGCATCGACCGCGCTCACCAACTGACGGGCATTGACACCGCGCATGCCCAACACCAACCCCTCGACCGCTTCGCCTTGGCCATCGTGGGTGACTGCGCCGTAGCGTGTGAGTGCACCGTGCGTGACGGTGGCCACATCGTCAAGCTGCACCTTCGTGTTGCGCGTGGTGGTCAAGCGCACGGCACGCAAATCGTCCAGTGTTTTCACAGCGCCTTCCACCCGCACCACCAAGGCTTCTTCGCCAGCTGTCAAACGGCCGGCACCGTCGTTGCTGTTGTTGGCAAGCAAGGCTTGTCGCAAGTCGGTCATGCTCACACCCATGGCCGCCATCTTGGCAGTATTGGGAATCACCTCAAAGGTTTGCACTTCACCACCGAGGGAGTTGACTTCGGCCACGCCGGGGATGGTGCGCAGCTCGGGGCGAATCACCCAATCGAGCACACGGCGTTTTTCGGCCAAGCCGAAGTCGCCTTCGAGGGTGAACATGTACACCTCGCTCAGCGGCGTGGTGATGGGGGCCAAGCCACCGCTCACGCTGGCAGGCAAATCGCGCATGACTGAGCCCAAACGCTCCGACACTTGTTGACGCGCCCAATACAAATCCACGCCTTCGTCAAAGTCAATGGTGATGTCAGCAATGCCGTACTTGGAGATGGAACGCACGATGCGTTTGTTGGGAATGCTCAGCAGCTCTTGCTCAATGGGTTTGACCACGCGCTGCTCTACCTCTTCGGGTGTCATGCCTGGAATTTTGAGAATGACCTTGGCCTGCGTGGGCGAGATATCGGGAAAGGCATCAATCGGCAAATTGAGCCACGCGTAGGTGCCTGCGATGAACAGCAAGCCAGCACACGCCAGCGTGAGGCTGCGAAAACGCAGGCTCAGACGAATCAGGTGTTCAAACATCACTCGTCCTTTTGCAATAACGCGCGCAAGGAAGCGATGCCTGTGACCGCCACTTTGCTACCCACAGGCAACACCGCTTCGACCTGCGACAAGTCGTCGGTGGACGACAGCACTGTTACCGTGTGCGCTTCAAAGCCTTTGTCATTCGCCACAAACAGCCAAGGCTTGCCGCGCCACTGCGTGACGGCGCGTGCGGGCACCAGCCATTGCGTATCGGGCTTGGCCGCACTGGCTTTGCCTTTGGCATGCACGGTGATAGACACCAACTCACCCGCTTGCAAGCTGCCACGCGTTGTGACGGTGGCGCGTGCACGGGCCGACTGGCTGGCATCCACCGCACGGCTCACACCAATCAGTTTGGCTTTGGCATTGCGCGAAGCGATGCTCACCTCATCGCCCACTTGCAGCTGTGCAGCTTTGTCGGATGACAGCTGCACATCGAGCTGCAACTGCGAGCTGTCAGCCAGTTTGAACAACATCGCACCCGCTTCCACGCGTTGCCCCACGGCGACAAAGGCCTCGGACACCGTGCCCGACAACGGTGCTTTGAGCGTGCCCGTGGCGTAGCCCGTGTTGGCATCAAAGCGCATGCCTGCGGCAACCAGCTCGGCCTCGCGTGCGTGCAACTGCGCTTGTGCAGCCTCTTGCTTAGAGCGGCTCAGCTGCAAGCGCACAGCAGGAATGATGCCTTCGTCAAACATGGCTTGGTCACGCTGTGCAGCGGCTGAGGTATTTTTGTAATCGAGTGATGCCTCGTTCAACAAACGACGCGCATCACCCAACATGGGGCTGGTGAAATGCGCCAAGGCGGCACCGGCTTTGACCGTGTCACCCACGCCCACCAGCAGCCGAGACACTTGGCCCGCATACGGCGCAGACACCGTGAACTCTTTGCCAGGCGGCATGACCACGGTGGCGCTGGCCAGCAACTGACCGCCTGTGGACGCTTGGACTGCTGCGACTTGTACGCCCAGGCTGGCTTGCTGTTTGGCGTTCAGCGGCAGCAACACGGGCGCACTGGCTGCGGATGGCCCGACTTGCGCGAAGGCATTGACCGTCACTGCAAACCATAAGCAGGACACAAAGCCACGAAGGAAAAATTTGAAAGAAGTGAACATCACCAACTCCACACATCACAAACCAACAAGCGGTGCACACACGAGGTGTACACGCGTTAAAAGTTAGAAGTGAAATGCAGGAGGTGCGTGCGGCAGCGGCGGAAAGCCAGCAAGAAACGAAGGACGGCCAGCACGTTGCGTGTCTGGCACCAGCAAGAAATACACCACACGTTGAATCAACGCAGCCATGACAAAGACGGTGAGGATCAACACGCTTTGCGGCTGATCCTCTACATCCAATGCGGCTTGGCGGGCATAAGAAGTTTCAACACCCACAGCAGCAGACTCTGGTTCATCGTCTTGGCTAAAGCTGGTGATGGTCAGTGCAGGTTCAGCAGACATGGCCACTGAACTCACGCCCGCCACATGCAAACCCGTCACCTTCGATGCCCCGTAATGCGCGTGCAAAAACGGGCCGATTGCCAACAAGGCAACCAGCGCAATGGCCACATGAAGGCACATCGTTTTGAAGAGGGAGGTTTGCTGCGTCACAGCTTGAATCTTAAACCAGCCAGATGAAGCTTTGATGAAGCAAGACTTTGATGAATTAGCGCAAATGAGCGGCGCAGCGCTTAAATTGAGCCAACGGCGTTGTGCTGTCTTGAGCCGACGCAGGAAATTTAGACAAGTCAATCACCACAGCGGGTTGCTTGGCAACCAAAGGAAATAGCAGGTGAAGGTTCTTCGCGTCATCACCCACCCAGGTTTGCAGCTCGTTCTTCTTGTTGTCTTGGTATTCAGTGCACACGCTGCTTTTTTTGCAGCTGCTTTGATGCCCTTTGAACCGACGCACGCTGACGTCCTCTACACCTAGCTCTATGCGGGGAATTGGAAACGGTTGAATGCCTTTGCCACTGGGGGAGAGCTGATGGTTTTGCCCAATCACTGACAGCGCCATGGGTTTGCTTACTTCACGTTTGGCCACCACCGAACCCGTGAACGCAAACTGCGTAAACTTTTTATTGAACTTGCTGGTGTACACGTGCATCAGCGTGAGCTGACAACTGGGTTCTTTTTTGTTTTTGGTGTTTGCTTTGAACACCATACGCGAGGCATCACCCGAGACATCCGGCAGCTGTGCCGTACGAGACGCCTGTGCGGGCATCGACATGACCAAGAACACACCAAGCCAGCCGCAAACCGCCAGAGCCCAACGCCCCTGCGCCTTTGACAAGAACCCCATCAATCCGCCGTGAAGATGCCGCTGACGCTGTGCAACTGCGCCAGCGCCAAACCGCACCCCCGTGCCACGCACGTGAGCGGATCTTCGGCAATCAACACAGGCAAGCCTGTTTCTTCAGAAATCAAACGGTCCAAGTCGCGCAACAAAGCACCGCCCCCCGTGAGCATGATGCCGCGCTCAGCAATGTCTGAGCTCAACTCAGGCGGCGTGCGCTCCAAAGCGATCTTGACGGTAGACACCAAGTTGTTCAAGGTATCGGTCAGCGCTTCCAAGATTTCAGTGGAGCTGATGGTGAAGCTTTGCGGAATGCCTTGGCTCAAGTTGCGGCCAGTGATTTCCATTTCTTTCACCTCGCCGGTGGGGAACGCGGTTGCAATTTCTTTCTTGATGCGCTCAGCCGTTTGCTCACCAATCAACATGCCAAAGTTGCGGCGGATGTAGTTGACGATGGCCTCGTCAAACTTGTCACCGCCAATGCGTGCGCTGTTTTTGTAGACCATGCCACCTAAGGACACGATACCCACCTCAGTGGTACCGCCGCCAATGTCGACCACCATCGAACCGCACGGTTCCGTCACGGGCAAGCCTGCACCAATGGCTGCGGCCATGGGCTCTTCAATCAGATACACCTCCGAAGCGCCAGCGCCCAAGGCTGATTCACGGATGGCACGACGCTCCACTTGGGTGGAGCCACAAGGCACACAAATCACAATGCGCGGGCTGGGCTTGAACAACATGTGCGGATGCGCTAGCTTGATGAAATGCTTGAGCATCACCTCGGTCACGGTGAAGTCGGCAATCACACCGTCTTTCATGGGGCGGATGGCTTCAATGCCTGCGGGCACTCGACCCAGCATGGCCTTGGCTTCGTTGCCAACGGCCAATACCGTGGTTTTTCCGTGAATTTTTCCGTCTTTTTTCAGCACCACGACCGAAGGCTCATCAAGCACGATGCCGTGCTCTTTGGTGTAAATCAAGGTATTGGCCGTGCCTAAATCGATGGCAATATCTGTCGAAAAAAACTTCGTAAATTTAGAAAGCAAAATAACCTCACGTATGGCAGTCGTCGCGCGAAATTATCGAGACCCTTGCCCCAACCGTCCATACGCTCCAAGGTGTATAAACCCTTGAATTTAAAGAAAATTTAAGTAATTAGAAGCAATAAAAAAGGCGCCATCAAGGCGCCTTTGAAATATTTATATCGAATTAGGCTTTCACAGCCCGGAATCCTGAGTACATACGCGAAGCAGGACGGCTGCGTTGCTCTGCCTCTTGGGCCAGCTGAGCGCGAATACGATCGAAGGTGGCTTTGATACCGGCCTTTTCTGAAGACACGATTTTGAAGCGACGCGCCACAGCCATATCTGGCGATTCGATCTGAACAACTGATTTATCCAATTGAGGCTCCTGAGAACTTTGTAGACAGACAACGCATCAGCTTTACATTTGGTGTACAAGTTTTGTAAAAAAAATCTGCAACTAACATAACTCCTTGATTTACTTATAATTTTTCATTAACTTGCGTAACAAAAACCTTGAATAACACTGCCCATACCCGCTCTGAGCTAGAAAAAATCGCAGAAAACACGTGGATTTGGTGGGTGCTTGGCATCCATGTGTTTGCTTGGGTGCTGGCCCATGGCATTGCAGATACCAACCTAGACAGCTACGCCGACATGCTGGAAAACTATGCTTGGGGCCAAAACTGGGCTTGGGGCAGCGCCAAACATCCCCCCTTGTTTGCTTGGGTCACAGGGGGTTGGTTTGTGATTTTTCCAACCATTGACACCGCATACCACCTGCTGTCCTATCTCAACGTCGCCATCGGGCTGCTGGGTGTTTACCGTTTAGCGCAAGCCATGGACCGACATGATCTGGCCTTACCTGCGGTCATCTTGTTGAGCATGGCGTTCCCGTACAGCACCTTGGCTGTCAAATTCAATGCCAATGCTATCTTGTTAAGTGTTTGGCCTTGGGTAGGGGTCGCTTGGGCACACAGCATTCGAAAAGCTGATCGCTTAGGCCTGCTTTGGTCAGTAGCATTGGGGGTTTTGGCTGCGCTGGCCATGCTGGGCAAGTACTACAGCGGGGTGTTTTTGCTGGCACTATTCTTAGCTGCCCTCGCCTTTGCACCAGGGCGAGCGTGGTTCGTGACACCCAAACCATGGTTGGCACTGTTCGTCTTTGGTTTGAGTTTGTTGCCCCACATCTTCTGGCTGCGGTCCCATGAGTTTGTCACTCTACATTACGTCAGCGAACAAAGCAGCGTAGACGGCACCAATTGGCGTTTGTTGAGCAAATTTGCCTTGGCGCCCGTGGCTTATTGGCTTGTGCCTTGGTTGCTTTGCACGGCCTTGTGCGCATCAAAAGACGTATCCATTTGGCAGGCATTACGCACTTGGCCCACACGCATGTGGTTGTCATGGTGCCCTCAAGGCTGGGGAGATGGCTTGTTTTGGTTGGCCATGCTGCCTTGGGCCATCACGCTGGTGTTTGGCATCACCGGTTTTGTCGAGCTCTCACTGCCCTGGGCCATTCCGATTGGTTACGGCTTTTCTCTGCTTTGGTTGCGCAACCTCAGCCAAGATGACAAAGCAATCGCGCACCTCACCCGCCGTTTGTTCAAATGCTTAATGGGGTGGTTTGCCATCGTGGTGTTGATCAGCCCTTGGTACGCTTGGCACCAAGCCAATGAGGGAACCGAAAACCACTACCTGCCAAGACGCGAAGCTGCGGCGGCTGTACTTGAAATATGGCATGAGCGACACCCCAACGTGCCACTTCAATGGGTAGGTGGGCAATGGGCAGAAAGTGCTTTGCTGGCTTTTTATGGTGACCACAACTTGCACGTGGTGCCCGAGGTGCCAGATCAATTCCCTGCCACCGTCAACCCCTTACCCAATTGGCAGACACGCGCAGGCGTGTTGCTCTGCCCGCTCGGCCCAGTCAGCACACCTACCGCCACCGACTGCCCACAACGCATGCAAGTGTGGCTACAAACGCAAGGGCAAAACGCCGACCCCATCACGATCACCGTGAAGAGCGAAGGTATTCGGTTCTCACTCGACAAACCTTTCGCATACATGGTGTTCGAATACCTCCCCAAACACCCATAAAAAAAGCCACCCGAGGGTGGCTTGTGAATGCCTGGGTGTTGGGTCTTAACGCACCACCGCAATTTGATCGCGCTTGCCCGCCTTGAAGGTGTAGAGCGTCAACGCGCCATTCTTGATGTCGCCCTTAGCATCAAAGGAGATGGTGCCTGTCACGCCTTTGAAACCTGTGGTTTTGGCCAACTCAGGCAAGTACTTGGCAGGTTCGCTGGATTTGGCACGCTGCATGGCGTCCACCATCACATACACGGCGTCATACACATAAGGCGAATACAGTTTCACGTCGTCGTTGAAGCGTTTCTTGAACTTGGCACTGAAGTCGTCCATACCCTTCTTCAACGCACCATCCACACCGCCTGCCTCTGCGCACACCACTTGGCCGTCAGCCATGGCGTCGCCCGCAAGTTTGATCATCTCGTTGGTGCAGATGCCGTCGCCGCCCATGAACTTGGCTTTGATGCCGAGGGACTTCATTTGCTTCATCATCGGGCCACCCACGGCGTCCATGCCACCGAAGAAGATGATGTCTGGCTTCTTGCCTTTGAGGGTGGTCAAGATGGGCATGAAGTCAGTGGCTTTGTCGGTGGTGAACTCATGGCCCACCACGTTACCGCCAGCAGCTTTGACGGCTTTTTCGAATTCTTCAGCCACGCCTTGACCATAAGCTGTGCGGTCATCGATGACAGCAATGGATTTGCCTTTGAGCTCGTTCACCGCATAGCGGCCCAAAGTGCCCCCCAAGTGAACGTCATCCGCCACCACGCGGAAAGCTGTTTTGTAGCCTTGGCGTGTGTATTTGGGGTTGGTCGAGGATGGTGAAATTTGGGGAATGCCGGCGTCGCTGTAAATCTTGGAGGCGGGGATTGTTGTGCCTGAGTTCAAGTGGCCAATCACGCCGCTGACTTTGGCGTCCACCAACTTTTGCGCGGCGGCTGTGCCTTGCTTGGGGTCGGCCGCATCGTCTTCAGCCACCAATTCCAATTTCACTTTTTTGCCGTTGATGCTCACGCCTTTTGCATTGAGCTCTTCAATGGCCAAACGTGCGCCGTATTCGTTGTCTTTGCCCAAATGAGCGATGGCACCGCTGACAGGGCCGACATGGCCGATCTTGACGACTTGTTCTTGCGCCATAGCCAAGCTGGTCAAAGCGGCCAAGGTTGCAACGGCTGTCAATTTGAAAGAGAGATGCATCAAGAACTCCTAAAGTTTGAGATAACGATTTTTTGATCGTAACTCTAAAACAAAGAAAGTTCTTTAATCCTTCAATTTCAAATCATGACGCGTAATGGAATACCCGCGATCGGCATAGTGCTTCCAGCGTTGGCGTGCCAGCTGGCGGTCTTCGTCATCCAGCGTGACCACTTCAATCGTGCGCTCAAAACGCTCGTAGCCTGCCACCACCTCATTGCCAAGGTTGAGTAACACTTGGTGGTGGGGCAACTCAGGGCCACCCTCAATTTGTGCGGCCAAGACCACGGGGGATGCCATCAGTTGCTCAGCAGGGCTGCCAGCGCGGCAATGCGCAACAAACTCCAGTGGCGAAAACGTCCACAGCAAAGTGTCGAGTGCCTGCAAGGAGGCAGGCGCACCTGTCACCACCACGCGTGCGCCACTAGCCACGGCCTTGCGCAGCAAGCGGCAGGCATAAGCCAGTTTGTCAGGCGCGTTGAAGTGAAAGGCGATTTCGGTCATTTCGCTTTGGCCGTGTTCAACAAGTATTGCAACAACAAACCCACGGGACGACCTGTGGCGCCTTTGGCCGCGCCGCTCTTCCAAGCGGAGCCCGCGATATCCAAATGCGCCCAAGGGTAGTCTTTGGCAAAACGCTGCAAGAACTTGGCGGCAGTGATCGAGCCGCCATCACGCCCAGCCACGTTGGCCACATCGGCAAAGTTGGACTTGAGGCCTTCGGCATATTCCTCGTCCAAAGGCAAGCGCCAGCAAGGGTCGAGCGCGGCTTCACCTGCGGCAAACAAGGCATTGGCCAAGTCGTCCGAAGGCGAGAACAAACCGCTACGCACATGGCCCAGCGAAATCACGCAAGCGCCAGTCAGTGTGGCGATGTCAATCACCGCGCGGGGCTTGAAGCGGGTGGCGTAGGTCAAGGCGTCACACAAAATCAGGCGACCTTCGGCGTCGGTGTTGAGCACCTCAATGGTTTGACCGCTCATGCTGGTGATCACGTCACCGGGCTTCAAAGCGGTGCCATCGGGCATGTTTTCGCACGTGGGAATGAGGCCGACCACGTTGATGGCGGGCTTCAAGTGCGCCAGCGCCTCAAACGTGCCCAGCACGCTGGCTGCACCACACATGTCGAATTTCATCTCATCCATGCCAGGGCCTGGCTTGAGCGAAATACCGCCCGTGTCAAAGGTGATGCCCTTGCCCACCAACACGGTCGGTGCCACAGTTTTAGCGGCACCGTTGTACTGCAACACGATGAAGCGCAAAGGCTCAACCGAGCCACGTGCCACCGCTGCGAATGAACCCATGCCGAGCTTTTCAATTTCCTTCGGGCCGAGAACTTGGCAATGCATGCCTGCCTTTTTACCCAAGGCCTTGGCCACATCGGCCAAATGCGTGGGCGTGGCGTGGTTGGCGGGGCGATTGCCCCACTCTTTGGCCAATGACACACCGGCCACTTGGGCGCGGGCCAAGTCAAATTCGTGTTTGGCGGCTTTGGTTTTCTCAGCCGTTGGCAAAGCCAAAACCACGCGCTTCAACCCAGAGGCTTTGGCCGATGGCTTGGTGGCGGTGTACACATAGCTGGTGTCAGCCACGGCTTGGGCTGCGGCTTGCAGGCGGTGTGCGCTGGCATCGGCCAAACACACGGTGATATGAGCGGGCTTGACTGCTTTGAGCGAGGCCACAGCCGCCGTGACGGCTTGGCGCACCACGCGGGCACTGCCGTCGCCACTCGAGACCAACACCAAGCGCGAAGCACTCACGCCCTGCGGGCGCCACACGCTCAGTAGTTTGGCGGGCGATTCATCCAAATCACCGCTTTTGCGTGCCTCAGAAATAAGTTGTGCCAAAACGCTTTTGGTGGGTTTGTCCTTGGCAGATACCAAGATAATCAAGGCATCGGTTTTGTGCGAGGCTGCGGCCTGCAAATCTAGGGTCTTGAGCTCGAAGTTCATAATTGGTTTTTTCCTCTGTCGCTGATGTTATTCCATTCCTCTATTCGCAATGAGCTGGCTCGCAGCTTTGGTGCCACGCTTGTTGTGTTGGTCACCATCGTGATGACCATCATGCTCATCCGTACCTTGGGCCAAGCCTCACAAGGCAGCGTCAACCCAGCAGAGATCAGCTTGGTCATGGGCTACACCATGTTGGGTCACTTGCCCACGGTACTCACCATGAGCTTGTTCATCGCATCCGTGGGCACACTCTCACGCACCTACCTTGACAGCGAGATGGTCATTTGGCTTGTCAGCGGCAAGGGCCTGCGCGCGTTTCTGACGCCCATGTTGCGGTTTGCTTGGCCCATGCTGTTAACCGTCGGCGTGCTGGTGCTGCTGGTATGGCCGTGGTCAAACCAACAGATCAGCGAACTCAAAGAACGCTTTGAGCGCCGGGGTGACCTAGAACGCGTGTCTCCAGGGCAGTTCCAAGAATCTGCGAATGGGCTACGCGTGTTCTTTGTGGACAAAGAGAGCGTGGAAAACAAGCAAGGCAAAAACGTTTTTATTTCAGCAACCGACCATGGCAAGCAAGCCATGACCTCATCCAAAGCGGGCCACATTGAAGCCATCGACGAAGATCGTTTTTTGATTTTGGATGTCGGCCAACGGGTGGAACAAACCATTGGGGAAGCTGAAATCAAAATCAGCGAGTTCAAGGTCTATGGCACACGGATTGGTCAAGACGTCAAGGCAGCTTCTGTGATTCCCGCCAAAGCCACCAACACCCTCCAGCTCATCAAGGAGCCGACTCCGAACAATTTAGGTGAGTTGGCTTGGCGACTGGGTATGGCCATGGCAGCTTGGAACTTTGTGGTCATCGCACTGGCCATCACCAGCGCCAACCACCGTGTCGGACGCAGTGGCAACTTGGCCTTGGCGCTGTTCATTTTTGTGGTCTATTACAACTTCATCAACCTCGGTCAAAGCTGGATCAGCTTGGGCAAAGTTCAATTCGCGCCTTTCTTGTTGGCGCTGCATGGCGGCGTTTTGTGTGCGGCATTGCTTTGGCTAACCGTGCGCCACAACAACTGGAACTGGCGCCAATTGCTACGCACCTCAACACCGCAACCAGAGGTGCGCCCATGAAAACATTGCGACGCCTTATTTATGGCGAAGTGCTGGTGGCCGTGGGCTTTGTCACCCTTGGTTTTTTAGGCCTGTTCTTCTTCTTTGACTTTGTAGACGAGCTGCAAGGTGTTGGTTCGAACAATGGTGCGTATCAGCTCAAACACGCCTTGACCTATGTCTTGCTTTTGGTCCCCAGCCATTTGTACGAACTGCTGCCCATCACCGTGTTGATTGGCACTATTTTTGTGATGGCTCGCTTGGCACAAAGCTCTGAATTCACGATTTTGCGCACGAGTGGCTTAGGTCCTTTCATCGCATTGCGCAACTTGCTGGGTTTGGGTTTGGCGTTTGTGGTGCTCACGTTTGCCGTCGGTGACTACTTATCGCCCCTGTGTGATCGTTATGGCCAACTGCTGAAGTCACGCTACTTGGGGCAAATCAAAGTGGGCAACACGGGAGCATGGCTGCGCGAGCGCCAAGGTGACAACAGCTTTGCGGTAAACGTCACCACCCTCACCCCCGAAGGCAACCCCAGCGGCATTCGAATTTTTGAATTCAACAAAGACGGTCAATGGGTGGCCTTGATCAAAGCACGGGATGGTCTACTCACCGACAACGACACGTGGACACTTCAACAAGTCGAACGCAATCAATTGAGCAGAAACAAGACTGGTGAATCTGTTTTAGAGCGCACGCATGTCGACTCGCAAACATGGGCCACAGGCATCAGTTCAGAAATGGTCTCGGTCGCCCTGCTCAAGCCTGAACGCATGGGCACGATTGATTTGTTTCAATACATCCAGCACTTAAGTGCCAACGGTCAAACCACGCAGCGCTTTGAAATTGAATTCTGGAAAAAAGTCTTCTACCCATTGAGTTGCCTCGTGATGGTGGTACTGGCACTGCCGTTTGCTTATTTGCATTTCCGCAGCGGCAACATTGCCAGCCATGTGTTTGGCGGCGTGTTGGCAGGCATCAGCTTCTTCTTGCTCAACAACGTGTTCAGCTACATCGGCAACATCAACAGTTGGGCACCTTGGTTTGCAGCCGCGGCACCCGGCATGCTCTACTCCTTGGCTTCACTGGCCGCCTTTGGCTGGTTGGTCATTCGCCAATAAGGTTTTATGCAAGCCATCATTTTGTTTGCCCACGGTTCGCGTGACCCGCTGTGGCACAAGCCCATTCAAGCGGTGGCCGAGCGCATTGCCCAACGCTCGCCTAGTACCGTGGTGCGCTGCGCCTATTTAGAGCTGACCGAGCCAGATCTGCCCCACGTGGCCGAAGCTTTGGTGGCTGAGGGCGCGACCAGTCTGTGCGTGGTGCCTATGTTTTTGGGCGTGGGCCGTCATGCACGCGAAGACTTGCCAGCGCTCATCACCGCGTTGAAAGCTGCACACCCGACAGTGGACATCAGTTGTCAGCCCGCTGTCGGCGAGCAAAGCGCCCTGCTCGACTTGTTGGCCGACATTGCGCTGGGTCAGAAAACATCAAAAGCATAAAGAAGTGATTAATTAGATTCAGAAGGCATAATGAGCAGTACAAAACAGCCGCCACGCCATGAACCTACATCAATTCCGTTTCGTCCAAGAAGCTGTCCGCCGCAACCTCAACCTCACCGAGGTGGCCAAATCGCTTCACACCTCCCAGCCCGGCGTGTCCAAGGCCATCATTGAGCTGGAAGAAGAGCTGGGCATCGAAATCTTCTCGCGCCACGGCAAACGCCTCAAGCGCGTGACCGAGCCCGGTCAACATGTGTTGCGCAGCATTGAAGTCATCTTGCGCGAAGTGGGCAACCTCAAACGCATTGGTGAACAGTTCAGTGCGGAAGACAGCGGCACCTTGTCCATCGCCACCACCCACACGCAAGCCCGCTATGTGCTGCCCGTGCCCGTGGCCAAGCTGCGCGAGACCTATCCCAATGTGAACATCAGCTTGCACCAAGGCGCGCCCGCGCAAGTGGCGCAAATGGTGATGGACGAAGTGGCCGAGATTGGCATTGCCACCGAGTCACTCTCTGAATACCCCGAACTGGTCACCCTGCCCTGCTACGAGTGGGAGCACATGTTGGTCATCCCCAAGTCACACCCGCTCGCGGGCAAGGTGCGCATCACGTTGGAAGACTTGGCGGCCGAACCCATCATCACCTACCACCCGTCGTTCACGGGCCGCACCCGCATTGACAAAGCCTTTGCTGCCAAAAACCTCACACCACGCATCGCGCTCGAAGCCATTGACTCTGACGTCATCAAAACCTACGTGCGCTTAGGTTTGGGCGTCGGCATCGTGGCTGAGATGGCCGTGAAAGATGGCTTAGATGACGACCTGGTTGCGCGCCCCGCTTCGCAGCTGTTCGGCAAAAACGTCGCGCGTATTGCGTTCAAACGCAGCGCCTACATTCGCCACTTTGTGTATGACTTTGCCGCGCTCTTGAGCGATCGCCTTGACCGCAACCTCATCATGAAGGCCCTTGACGGCCATCCCACCGATTTCAATATGTGAGCCCCGTGATGACTACACCACACCTCGATACCAAGTTCCCCAAAATCGGCACCACCATCTTCACGGTCATGTCGGCTTTGGCTACCGAGAAAAACGCCGTCAACCTTGGCCAAGGCTTCCCCGACTTTGACTGCGACCCCAAACTCGTGGCCTGCGTCAACGACGCCATGACGCACGGCCTCAACCAATACCCGCCCATGACCGGCGTGCCCGCCCTGCGCGAAGCCGTGGCCGACAAGATTGAGTCGCTCTACCAACACCGCTACGACCCGACCAGCGAAATCACCATCACGGCGGGTGCGACACAAGCCATCCTCAGCATCATCTTGGCGGTGGTGCGTGCGGGTGATGAGGTGATCGTGCTCGAACCCTGTTACGACAGCTACATCCCCAACATCGACATGGCGGGTGGCGTGGCCGTGCGCGTGCCGCTCACCCCCGGCACCTTCCGCCCTGACTTCGACAAGATCGCAGCAGCCATCACGCCCAAGACCCGCGCCATCATCGTCAACAGCCCGCACAACCCCAGCGCCACGGTGTGGACGCGCGAGGAAATGCTCAAGCTTCAAGAGCTACTCGCGCCCACCCACATCGTGCTCATCAGCGACGAGGTGTACGAGCACATGGTCTACGCGCCGCTGCAACACTTAAGCGCCTCCAGCTTCCCTGGCTTGGCCGAGCGTGCGTTCATCGTGTCAAGCTTTGGCAAAACCTTCCACGTCACCGGCTGGAAAATCGGCTACGTCGCAGCCCCTGCAGCGTACAGCGCCGAGTTCCGCAAGGTGCACCAGTTCAACGTCTTCACCGTCAACACGCCCGTGCAACACGGCTTGGCAGCCTTCCTCAAAGACCCCCAGCCCTACTTACAACTGCCCGCCTTCTACGCCGCCAAACGCGACCTGTTTCGCCAAGGCTTGGCTCACACCAAGTTTGAGCTGTTGCCCTCGGAAGGCAGTTACTTTCAGTGCGTGCGCATCGACAAATTGGGCGTGCCTGAGAAAGACCTGAGCGAAGCTGACTTCTGCAAATGGCTCACCTCCGAAATTGGTGTAGCCGCCATTCCCC
>Ga0228701_1000626_pt1 | contig 27909 bp, 22 predicted proteins | sample McNCre117_Aug_MG_2_FD_178017 | JGI IMG/M metagenome (GOLD analysis project Ga0228701, IMG submission 178017) | Freshwater microbial communities from McNutts Creek, Athens, Georgia, United States - 11-17_Aug_MG | ecosystem: Environmental > Aquatic > Freshwater > Creek | place: USA: Georgia... | reverse complement strand
CTGATCGCCAGCTATATCTCGGCGCGCAACGGTGATCCCTATTCGGGCCTGTGGTATACGTGGGGCGTGGTGCTGCTGGCGCTGGTGGTGGCCGGTTTCGGCATCAGGGAAAGCGAGCGCTTCGAGCACTGACAGCAAAAGGGGCGCCGGTGAGGACGCCCCTTTTTTATCGGCCTTACTTGCCCTTGGGCGCGGCCAGACGGATCGCCGCCCCGCCACCGGGCGCCAGCCACAGCGAGAGCTTGTCGCCCTTTTTGATGGTGCGCGTTTCATAGGCGATCTTGTGGCGCGCCTCGGTCATATAGGTCGCGCCTTCGCCATCCTTGTAGATCGTGGCGGTGTAGGTCTTGCCCGCATCGAGGAAGTCGAACGACAGGTCGAGTGTTCGCGCTGTGGCATCGTTCACCCCGCCGACATACCAGTCCGCGCTGTTGCGGTCCTTGCGCGCGAAGATCGCGTAATCGCCCACTTCGCCCGCGATCAGGTGGCTTTCGGCCCAATCGGCAGGAACCTTGCTGATGAAATCCAGTTCCTTGGGGTGGGCTTCAAGGCTTTCGATGAAATCGGCCGCCATCTGGATCGGCGAATAGATCGCCAGATAGAGCCCGAGCTGCTTGGCGAGCGTCGAGGCCAGCGGCACGTGGTTTGCGCCTTCCAGGCTCAGCACGCCGGGGGTGAAGTCCATCGGGCCCGAAAGCATGCGGGTATAGACCAGGTTCACTTCATGGCCCGGCGGGTTCGCGAACTGGCCCCAGGCATTGTATTCCATGCCGCGCGCGCCTTCGCGGTCGATCCAGTTGGGATAGGTGCGGCGCAGGCCCGTGTCCTTGACCGGTTCGTGGGCATCGATCGAAATGTGATACTTCGCCGCCGTTTCCACGACCTTGAGATGGTGCTGCACCTGGCGCTGGCCGTCGTGCCATTCCATCCGCACTTCGCCCGGCTTGTCGCCCGGCGCGATGATCCCGCCGGCATCGGCGACATAACCGGTCTTGACCGTGTCGACGCCAAGCCCGGCATAATACTTCATCGCATCGTCAAGCTGGGCTTCGTAGTTGGCGATGTTGCCGCCGGTTTCGTGGTGGCCGATCAGGCGCACGCCCTTGCTCTTGGCATAGTCGGTGACCGCCTTGATGTCGAAATCGGGGGTCGGCTTGGTGAAGTTGAATTCAAAGCCGCGGCTGAACCAGTCGGCGTTCCAGCCCTCGTTCCAGCCTTCGACCAGCACGCCGCCGAAATTGTACTTCTTGGCAAAATCGATGGTCGCCTTGGTCCGCGCGGTGGTCGCGCCGTGGTCGGGCCCAGTCGCCCAGGTCCACTTGCCCGAGATCATCCCCCACCAGATCCCGACATAGCGGGCGGGCCTCACCCAGCTGACATCGCCCAGCTTGTTGGGTTCGTTGAGGTTGAGTTCGAGATCGTTCTCGACCAGCCCGGCGGCGTTGTCCGCGAGGCGGATCGTGCGCCACGGGGTGGCGAAGGGCAGGTCGCGCACGACCCGCGCGCCCTGCGAGGAGGGCGACAGCGTGGTGCGGAAATTCTGCCCGGTGGCGCGCTTCAGCCAATAGGCCGAATAATCGACCAGCGCGGCTTCGTGGAAGGCCATGTGGGTGCCATCTTCCAGCACCATGGTGATCGGGGTGTGCGCGGTCGACACCGCATCGATCGGGGTGTTTTGATAGAGCTGCTCGTAGCGGTTCCAGTCGCCGCCCGGGATCCACAGCGCCGTGCCCTTGGGCACCACGTTGAACTGGGTCAGCTCATCGGCGATCCGCATGGTCTTGATGCCGGGCTGTTCGGGCAGTTCATAGCGAAAGCCGATGCCGTTATCGAACAGGCGCACCCGCACGTTCATCAGCCGCGACCCGCGGTCTTCGGCCTGACGATACTGCACGGTCAGCTCGTTGTAGTGATCGCGCACATAGCGGCGCTCGCCCCACGGCTGCTCCCAGGTGTCATCGCCGCTGGCGCGCGTTTCGCCGATCAGCTTGAACCCGCGATCGAGCGCCAGCCCATCGGTCAGCAAGAAGCCCAGCCGCGAGGCCGAGATCAGCAGCTTGCCCTTGCGCGACAAGGTCCAGACCGGATGACCATCGCCGTCGGTGGCGAACGTCGCGGTGATCGAGCCATCGGGCGATGCCAGGCTGGCCTCGGCCGGGCTGGGGGCAGTCTGAGCCGCGGCCGGAACAGCGGCCAGCAGCGCCGAAGCGGCGCCCAGCAAGCGGACAATGCGCATAAAAACCTCTCCTCGCCTTGGGGTTTCAAGGCTGGCTCTGGTTATGCGCCCGCCAGCGGAAGGCAAGACGGCATACGTCTGCATTGCTTCCGCTGGGGACCGATCAGAAGTCGGCGATCACCTGCACCAAGGCGGCGCGCGGCTGGGTATAGGTCCAGCCGCCGCTGGTCGACACGTTCCAGCCGTAATTGTTGGTCGCGTTGATCAGGATCGGGCGCACCAGGAAACTGCCCCCGGCCATGTGGAAGCGATAGCGCGCGCCGAGGTTGAGCGTGGTGCGGGCCGGCGCGTTCAGCGTATTGGCGGCATTGCCGGTGCGGCTCGACAGGCTTTCGAGCGCGAGGTCGAACGACAGCGGCCCCTTGCCGCCCGCAGTGCGCCAATCGAGGTTGAGCACCGAGCGGCGGCGCACCTGCCCCACCGGACGCGGCCCGATCTGCCCGGCATCAACCACTTCGCCCGAAATGCGCGGATCGAGCAGCAGCGTGCCGCCAACCACGGTCAGCCCCGGGGCGATCTGACCGGTGAGCGAGAGTTCCAGCCCCCGGTTTTCGAGCGTGCCGAGCTGGCGATAGCGCAGCGCGGGATCAAGGTTGTAATAGGGCTTGGTGATCGTGAAGGCCCCGGCGATCAGAGTCATCCGGCTGGTCAGTGCCAGCTTGGCCCCCGCCTCGATCTGGCGGGTGTGGATCGCCGGCGGCGCTTCCGAACGGTTGACCGCGATATCGGGCGCGATCAGGGCTTCTTCCTGGCCGTGGGTCAGCCCGGCGTAGAGCGTAACCCACGAAGCCAGCCGCCGCGAGAGCGCCACGCTCCACAAGGTCGGATCATCGGCCGTGCGCGGATCGGCCAGCGCCGGATCGGCAAAGTCCACCGCCTTGCGATAGCGGCTGCGGGCGAGATTGAAGTCGAACGTAAACCCGCCCGGCGTCATCAGGTTATAGGCCAGCCCTGCGGTCCATTGCTTGACCCGGTCCTGGTTCTTGGCGCCGAACACATAGGTCGGCTCCAGCCGGGGATCGCGCGCGGCAAGGCTCGTCGCCCCGAGCTGGAAGGACTGGCTCCCCCCGAACAGGCGCTCCTTGCTGCGGCCGCGCAGGCTGGCGATCAGGCGCTGATGTGCGCCAAGCCCGCTCCATTCGCGCACCAGCCGCACTTCGCCCGACAGCGAACTATCAAGTGCGCCGGCTTCGGCCACGATCTTGTGGCCGGCGGCAGTCCCATCGGGCAGCACGCCGGTCAGCAGGTCAGCATAGGACCGGTGGCTGCTGCGCCGGGTGTAGAACACCCCGCTTTCGAGCCGGAACGAGCCCACCGGCAGCTTGACGATCGTGCCCCACAGCCACGTATCGCTGCTGCGCGCGGTCCACGGCTGCGACAGGTCCAGCCCGCGCTGCACGCGCGGCGCACCGGCGGTGCCGGCAAGATACAAGGTCGGATGGGCTTCATCGCTGCGGTTGAGGAAATCGCCACCAAACACCAGCACTTCGGTATCTGCCGCCGGGCGATAGGCCAGCGTCAAGCCGGCCGTGCGCACCAGGCTTACCCCGCCTTCGGAGCGCTGCGCATTGCGAAAGCCCACGCCGCCCGAGACACCCCAGCGCCCACCCGCGAAGGGCTGCTTGATCTCCAGCGAACTGCCGGGGCCGACCGCAGTGGTCGATCCGGTATCGACCTGCAGCGAATAGCTGGTGGCACTGCGCGGCTGGGTCAGCGAATAATCAACCAGCCCGGTTGGCGCGGGAAACGGATAGCCCAGCGCCGCCGGGCCGACCCGGATCGTGCTGCCATCGACCAGCCGGGTAGAAACCTTGTCGATCTGATCGAAATAGAGCCCCTCGATCCGCACGTTGCCGGCATCGACCGGGTTGAACCCGCGCACGTCATCGCTGTTGTAGAGCCCGCTCTTTTCATTGCCGACCGCACGGCCAAAGGCATCGCCCGACTGGGTGGTCACGTTATCGCCCGCGCGCTGCGCCAGCGCCGGGGTGACGTGCAGCACTGCTGCTGCCGAAATGGCCCACGGCCAAAGATGCCTCGAAATGCTCACCGCTCGCCCCATAGCCTGATCCGCCGCCCCGAAAAGCCCTTATTCCGGGCGCGGCAATTGCTGGCTGGAACAGTGGAAGCTGCCGCCCCCTGCCAGCACCGCATCGGCCAGCACGCCGACCGTGTCGCGATCAGGAAACAGCGCGGCAATCGCGGCTACGCCTTCAGCGTCGTGGGCCGTGCCATAGGTCGGCACGACCACCAGCTTCGAAGTGATCGCAAAGTTCATGTAGCTCGCCGGCTCGATCCGCCCAGCGGTTTCCACCCGGCCGGGCGAAGGCACTTCGCGCACGGTAACGCCTGCCGCCTCGGCTCGGGCCTTGGCATCGGCATAGATCGCGGCGTTGGGATCGTTGGCCCCGGTCGCACGCGGCAGGGCCAGCACGTTCGGCGCCACGAACCGGGCCAGATTGTCGACATGGCCATCGGTGTGATCGTTGATCAGACCATCGCCCAGCCACAGCACCCGATCAAACCCGAGATCGCGCGCCAGCCGGGCTTCAAGATCGCCGCGGGTCAGGTGCGGATTGCGGTTGGGGTTGAGCAGGCACTGCTCGGTCGTGGCGACCAGCCCGGTCCCATCGGTATCGAGCGCCCCGCCTTCGAGGATCCAGTCGCAGGTTTCGACCGGCAGGCTCACGCTCTGCGCCAGTTCCGCGCCGATCTCCTGATCGCCGTCCATCAGATACTTGCCGCCCCAGCCGTTGAAGCCGAACCGGCGCGCCACTTGCCGCGCGCCAGCCTGGACCACCAGCGGACCGGTATCGCGCAGCCAGACATCGCCGTAGCGGCGGGTTTCGAGCACGACCTTGGCCGAGCACAGCGCCGCCGCGCGGGCGTGGTTGGCCTCATCACGCACGATCAGGCGGACTTCCTGCCCGCTGTCGGCCACCGCGCTGGCGAAAGCCGCGATCTGTTCCTGCGCCCGCGCGAGGAAGCCCGGCCATTCGACCGGATCGTGCGGGAAACCGATCCACAACAAGGACTGCGGATGCCATTCAGGCGGCATCCGCATCAGGGCATCAGGCATCGCTTACTTCTTCCCGCCAGCCGCGCGGCTCTGGTCGCGCACGGCGCGGAATTCGTCGGTCGGGTGCCAGTTGGGCCAATCGGTGGTCATCGCCAGCATCCGGCCAAGCCGGTAATAGAGCGAAGTTTCCTGCACCGCGCCCGACCAGTCCCAGTTGGGGTCATACTGGTCGCTGGGCTGGTGGTAGCGGTTCTTGACGTAATCCTCGCTCGCCGCTTCGCCCGCGGCCTTGCCGCCCTTCACCCAGTCGGTCCCGCGGCCCACCGCGAACATCGGCACCCCGCGCTTGGCAAAGCTGAAGTGATCCGAGCGGTAGTAATGCCCGCGCTCGGGATGATCCTCGGCCGTCTGGTAGAGGCCAAGCTGCTTCATCGCCGCCTGAAGGTAGCGGGTCAACTCTGACTTGTCGCCGCCGGTGACCTGCAGGTCGCGGGTCGGGCTGCCGGGGCCGACCCCGTCCATGTTGACCCCGCCGACGGTGCGGGCCAGCGGATAGACCGGGTTCTGGGCGTAGAATTCGCTGCCCAGCAGGCCCGATTCCTCCAGCGTCACGGCCAGGAACACCTGGCTGCGGTCAGCCGGGCCGGCCTTGACGTTGGCCTCGGCCAGCGCGGTCAGTGCGGCGATCCCGGTCGCATTGTCGACCGCGCCGTTGCAGATGTCATCGCCAGTCTTGTCGGGCGTGCAGTGGCCAAGGTGATCCCAGTGCCCGGTGTAGAGCACATATTCGTCGGCCCGCTTCTTGCCCGGCTGGATGCCGATGACGTTGTGCGAAATCGCACGCTTGATGTCATTGTCGAACGAGAGGCTGGCGGTCGCGCTCAGCGGCACGGCCTTGAAGCCCTTGTGCCCGGCCGCTTGCGTCAGCGCGGCCAGATCCTGCCCGGCAGCCTTGAACACGGCCTCGGCCACCGGCTTCTGGATCCAGCCGTTGGCTTCGGTCTGGTCCATCGCATCGTTGGGCTTCTGGACATAGTCCTGCGAGCCGGTCCAGCTCGAATTGACGACGTTCCAGCCATAGGCGGCGGGGAAGGTGTCGTGGATGATCAGCGCCCCGGCGGCGCCCTGGCGGGCGGCTTCCTCGAACTTGTAGGTCCAGCGGCCGTAATAGGTCATCCGGCGGCCCTTGAAGAGGCCTTCCTCGGTCGGATTGGCATAGTCGGGATCGTTGATCAGGATGACCGCGATCTTGCCCTTCATGTCGAGCCCGGCATAGTCATTCCAGCCGAGTTCCGGGGCGTTCACGCCGTAGCCGACGAAGACCAGCGGCGCATCCTTGAGCGCAGTGTGCGCGGTCACCCGGTAGCTTGCCGCAACCATGTCGGTGCCGTCATTGAAGTGCAGACTCTGCCCGCCAGCGGTGACGGTCAGCCCGCTCGAATTCTTGGCCGTGATCTCGACGATCGGCACGTCCTGCACCCAGCTGCCGTGGTTGCCGGGCTGCAGCCCCGCGGCCTTGAACCGCTCGGTAATATAGGCAACCGTCTTGTCCTCGCCGGGCGTGCCCGCGCCGCGCCCTTCGAACGCATCGGACGACAGCACCTTGGTAACCGTGTCGAGCGTGGTCGCCGAAATCGCGGGGACTTTCACCGTCGGCACAGGCACCGGACGGGCCTGAGCCCCAGCGGCAAGAGCAAGGGCAAGCGTGCCGGCGGTCAGCGAAAGCAGGCGGAGCGGGGACAGGGCCATGATGATGGAGCCTTTCGTTATGCAAAACTGCAAGCCGGACGGCATGACGCCGCCCGGGATCGGCGCTGTCTGGCAAAGTGGCGCAGCGCGCGCAAGGCGCGCATCGACGAGCGACTTTTACAGGCCGACTTTTGATCCAATCCCTTGATCGCAGCCCCGCGCCAAGGCATCGCGGTGCCCATGACCGATCGACCAACCGCCGACTGGACCAGCGCGCTTGCGCGCGCGCGCGCGCATTCGCCCTATCTGACGCGCGGACTGGATCGGCTCCCGGCGCTTGAAGCCTTGCTCGCGGCGGGTGACGGCGAAGGCGCGCTGGCCTTTGCCCGGGCTGCCGGCGAAAGCGCCGACAGCGTGGCAAGCGCGCTGCGCCGCGAAAAGCTGGCTCTGGCCGTGGCGCTGGGCGTGGGCGATCTGGCCGGCGCCTTTCCGCTGCTGCGGGTGGTGGGCGAACTTTCCAGCTTTGCCGACCGCGCGCTCGATGCCGCGATCGCCGATGCGATCCGCGCGCGGGTGGCCGATGCCGAGCCCGCCGGGTTCATTGCGCTGGCGCTGGGCAAGCACGGCGCGGGCGAACTCAACTACTCCTCCGACATTGACCCGATTCTGCTCTACGATCCGGCCACGCTCCCCCGGCGCGAGCGCGATGAACCCGGCGAAGCGGCCCAGCGGGTAGCCCGCACGCTGATGCAGACGATGAGCCACGTTGACGGCGAAGGCTATGTCTTCCGGGTCGATCTGCGCCTGCGCCCGGCCTCGGAAGTCAGCCCCTTGGCGATCCCAATTGAAGCCGCGCTCAGCCACTATGAAAGCTCGGCGCTGGCGTGGGAGCGCGCCGCATTCATCCGCGCGCGGGCCTGCGCCGGCGATGTCGCCGCGGGTGAGGCGTTCCTCGCCGCGATCCGGCCCTTCGTCTGGCGCAAAAGCCTCGATTTCGGGGCGATTACCGAGATCGGGCGGCTGACCCAGCGGATCCGCGCCAACCACACCGGCCCGCAGCGCCCCGGCCCCGGCTTCAATCTCAAGCAGGGCCGCGGCGGGATCCGCGAGGTCGAATTCTTCGCCCAGACCCATCAGCTCATCCACGGCGGGCGCACCCCGTCGCTGCGCCTGCGCGGCACCCGGGCCAGCCTCGATGCGTTGGCCGAAGCCGGGCTGATCGCGGCCGAGGATGCGCGTGTGCTGGGCGAGAGTTATGACCGGCTGCGCACGCTCGAACACCGCTTGCAGATGGTCGCCGACCAGCAGACCCATTCGCTGCCCAGCGATCCCGCCGCGCTCGACAATGTCGCCCGGCTCGAAGGGCTGGAAAACGGCGCGGCTCTGATCGCCGAGCTTGAAGCGATCACCGAAGCGGTCGGCCAGCGCTATGACCGCCTGATCGCCCAGCACGCCGAGGAAGGCGCCGCGCTGGCCGCTCCGGCCCCCGCAGGCGAGGCGCTCGAAGGCCAGCTGGCCCGGCTCGGTTTTGCCGATCCTGCGGCCCTTGCCGAACGGATCGAGGGCTGGCGCTCGGGCAAGCTGCGCGCGCTGCGCAGCGATGCCGCCCGCGCCGCGTTCGATGCCGTGCTCAGCCCGCTGCTCACCGCCTTTGCCGCCGCGCCCGAGCCCGAACGCACCCTGCTGCGCTGGGAAGAACTGCTCGGCAACCTGCCCAGCGCGGTCAACCTGTTCCGCCTGCTGGAGGCACGCCCGGCGCTGGCGCAATTGCTCGCGCGAATCCTCGGGCTTGCGCCGCCGCTGGCCGATGCGCTCGCCCGCCGCGCCGATCTGCTCGATCCGCTGATCGATGCCTCGGCCTTTGATCTGCCACCGGATGTTGCCACACTTGCAGCCGAATTCGCCCGCGGCGAGGACGATGACGATTACCAGCAGGTGCTTGACCGGGTGCGCCGCCAGGTCGGGGAACGGCGTTTCGCGCTGGGGGTCCAGCTGGTCGAAGGCGCGCGCGATCCGATGGAAATCGGCCAGGGCATGGCCCGCGTCGCCGAAGCCGCGCTGATCGTGCTGGCCGATGCCACACTCGCCGAATTCGAGCGCGCCCACGGCCGCATCCCCGGCGCCGATCTGGTGATCATGGGGCTGGGGCGGTTTGGCGGCGGGGCGCTGACCCATGCCTCGGACCTTGATCTGGTGTTCCTGTTCACCGGCGATCACGGCGGGGAAAGCGACGGGCCGCGCCCGCTGGGCGCAACGCTCTATTTCAACCGCCTGGCCCAGCGGATCGGCGCGGCACTCTCGGTGCCCACGGCCGAAGGCGCGCTGTATGAAGTCGATACGCGGCTGCGCCCCTCGGGCGCGCAGGGGCCGCTTGCCGTCAGCCTTGACAGTTTCGCCCGCTACCAGCGCGAAAGCGCCTGGACCTGGGAGCACATGGCGCTGACCCGGGCCCGCCCGCTCTATGGCCCGGCGGCGGGGCAGGCCGAACTCAGCCAGATCATCCGCGCGATGCTGACCATGCCGCGCGATGGCGCCAAGCTGCGTGCCGACGTGCTGCAGATGCGCGGCGACATGGCCCGCCACAAGCCGGGCAAGGGCCCGCTCGACATCAAGCTGACCCGCGGCGGGCTGGTCGATGTCGAATTCATCACCCATTACCTGCAACTGCGCGACGGGGTCGGGCTCTCGCCGTCGCTGTCCTCGGCGGTCGGGGAGCTGGCCGGGGCCGGGCTGGTTTCAGCCGATCTGGCGCGCGCCCATGCAATCCTTGGCCGGTTCCTGATTGCCGCGCGGCTGCTGGCGCCCGATGCGCAGGAACCGCTGCCCGCCGCGCGCGAGGTGCTTGCGCGCGCCTGCGGTTGCGGCGATTGGGAAAGCCTGCTGGCCGCGATGGCCGATTCCCGCCGTGCAGTGGCCGCCCAGTGGCTGGCAACCTTCGGCGAAGCACTGGAGATCGAATGATGAGCACCCCGCCCGCCGTTGGCGCCGCCCTGCCCGACATCGCGCTGACCGCGCCCGACGGGTCCAGCATCAAGCCCTCGGACTTTGCCGGGCGCAAGCTGGTGCTGTTCTTCTATCCCAAGGACGATACCCCCGGCTGCACCACCGAGAACAAGGATTTTTCCGCGCTGGCCGATGACTTCGCCAAGGCCGGAACCGCGCTGCTCGGCATTTCCAAGGATCCGCCGGCCCGCCACCAGAAGTTCATCGCCAAGCACGATCTGTCCGCCCCGCTGGCGAGCGATGCGGAAACCGGCGGCCTGTCGGATGCGCTGGGGATCTGGACCGAAAAGCAGAACTACGGACGCACCTATATGGGCATGGTCCGCACCACCCTGCTGGTCGGCGCCGATGGCCGCATTGCGCAGGTCTGGGACAAGGTGAAGGTCAAGGACCACGCCCAGGCCGTGCTGGCAGCCGCTCGCGCGCTCTAGGCTTACCTCCATGTCCGGTGTTGAACTGCCCTCGCTTTCGGCGGCGATCCATGCGGTGCTGCTCGAATGCGATCCCCGCGCCAAGGTGATGGCCACCCGCGCGCTGGTCCGCGATTGGCGCGCCGGACGACTGGCCTTCACCTTTGACACCGCGATGCCCGATGAGCCCGGCCGCCCGGCCCAGCCCGAACTGCTCGCCCCCGGCCAGATGCCCAAGCGCCGCCGCGGCGGATCAGAACGCGGGCGAATCGCGCTGTGGCACGCGCTGGCCCATATCGAATTCGTCGCGATCGATCTGGCGCTCGACATGGCCGGACGCTTCGGCGGTGAAATGGGCCGCGAATTCGTCGCAGATTTCCTCGCGGTCGCCGCCGACGAGGCGATGCATTTCGCGCTGATCGAGCGGCATCTGGGCACCATGGGCAGCCATTACGGCGCGCTGCCGGCCCACGGCGGACTGTGGGAAGCGGCCGGCAATACTGCGCATGACGTGGCCGCGCGGCTCGCCGTGGTGCCGATGGTGCTCGAAGCACGCGGGCTCGATGTCACCCCGGCCACTCTGGCGCGGGTCGAAGCCTCGGGCGACCGAATCGGCGCGCGAATCCTCCAACGAATCCTTGACGATGAAATCCGCCACGTCGGCTTCGGATCAACTCATTTCGCCGCAGTCTGCGCCAGCCGGGGCGAATCTGCCGAGAATCACTGGAAAATGCTGGTTGCGCGCCATTTCAGTGGGGGTCTGAAGCCTCCATTCAACGACTCGGCGCGCCTTCAAGCCGGTTTACCGCGCTCCTTCTATGGCGGGGTTGCTTGTTAACCAGAGCCGCGGTTAAGCCCCGCTCACGAAATGGCCGGGGTTCCTTCGTCCACTTCGCACAATGTCCAGGATCGCGCTTTCGGGTTCGTTCCAAGGGTCGCAAAACAAGGTAATGCCCAAGTGGTCGCGATTGAGTTTCTTGCCAAGGTGAAGACGGTTGTCGGCGCTATCGCCGCTTTCGCCGCCATGGCCATCACCCAGCCCGCTCTGGCCAACAGCGCCGCCAACGCCGACGTGACCGCGCCGCTGCGCGCCGCGCAGGCTGCCAAGTCGGCACAGGGCGGGGACGATCAGTTCCGCAGCCTGTTCGCTGGCTGGACCACCTCTTCCACCAGCACTTCGGCCGCTGGCACGCTCGGCATGGTGCCGACCGCCGCGACCATGCGCCCCACCACCGTTTCGGTTCCCTCGCGCATGCCGGTTGAAGGCGCTGCGCTGACCAGCGGCTATGGCATGCGCGTTCACCCGGTGCTCGGCGGCCGCCGCCAGCACAAGGGCGTGGACCTTGCCGAACCGACCGGCACCCCGGTTTTTGCCACGGCCGACGGCATGATCAGCCGCGCCGACTGGTTTTCGAGCTACGGCCTCTACATCAGCATCGAACACGGCGCTGACATCCAGACCCGTTATGGCCACCTTTCGCGCCTCAACGTTGCCGCCGGCCAGATGGTCCACAAGGGCGACGTGATCGGCTACGTCGGCACCACCGGTCGCTCGACGGGCCCGCACCTGCATTATGAAGTCCGCATCGCCGGCGCTTCGGTCAACCCGATCCCCTATCTGCAGGGCATCGGCACCGCCAAGGCCGCCGCTGGCAGCGTCCAGGCGATGGGCGACGGCGACGACGAATTCTAAGACTTTGACGGATTGCTGACACCGGGCAGTAGATCCGGGTCAGACAACAGCTTCGAGAGGATGCTGGGAAGCGGGCGGTGGCAGGGCCATCGCCCGCTTCTTTTTGGCCCTCATTTTGCCGCGCGCCTTTTTTGCATCACGCCCCCGCGCCGCGCCGCTTTTCCTTTGCGGGCATTTAATCGTTCGGTTAAACACATCTCCAAGCAGGCCAAACGGCCGCGTTGGAGAGAGATTCGATGCACCCTTCAGTCCATGCCCGGACCAATCCCGGCAAGCCCGCGATCATCATGGCGGCCAGCGGTGAAACCATCACCTACGGCGAACTCGACAAGCGTTCGAACCAGGTCGCCCAGCTGATCCGCTCGCGCGGCATCGCGATTGGCGAAACCATCGCGATCTGCATGGAAAACCACCCGTGGTATTTCGGCGTGGCCTGGGGCGCGCAGCGCGCGGGCGTGCACTATGTCTGCATCTCCAGCCGCCTGACCGCTCCCGAAATCGCCTATATCCTTGAGGACAGCGGCGCCAAGCTGCTGCTGGGTTCGGCCTATCTCGCCGCGACGCTCGATGAAGTGGCCACGCTGTCGCCCAATGTTGCCCAGCTGCGCTTTGACACGCCGGGCGCGCTCAGCGCCGAAGCGGCGATCGCCGAACAACCTGACACCCCGATCGCAGACGAGCGCGCCGGGGTCGACATGCTCTATTCCTCGGGCACCACCGGCAAGCCCAAGGGCGTCAAGATCCCGCTCCCGGTCGATCCCGACATCGCCCAGATGAACGCGCTGGTCGGCCTCGCCAACCAGGCGTTCGGGATTCAGGGCGATGCGGTCTATCTCTCGCCCGCGCCGCTCTATCACGCCGCGCCGCTGCGCTGGTGCATGTCGGTCCACAAGCTGGGCGGGACCGTGGTGGTGATGGAAAAGTTCGATCCCGAACACGCGCTCCAGCTGATCGAGACCCACAAGGTCACCGACAGCCAGTGGGTGCCCACCCATTTCGTGCGGATGCTCAAGCTCGATGAAGCGGTGCGCACCAAGTATGACGTCTCCAGCCTCAAGTGCGCGATCCACGCCGCCGCGCCCTGCCCGGTCCCGGTCAAGCACGCGATGATCGAATGGTGGGGCCCGGTGCTCTACGAATATTACGCCGGCACCGAAGGCAACGGCTTCACCTTCATCACCAGCCCCGAATGGCTCCAGCGCCCCGGCTCGGTCGGACGCGCGCTGACCGGAACGGTCCGGGTCTGCGATGAAAACGGCGATGAAGTGCCGCGCGGCACCGAAGGCCAGATCTTCTTCGAACCGGCTGAGGACACCGTGCCGTTCGAATACCACAACGACCCGGCCAAGACCGCCGAAAGCCGCAACAAGCACGGCTGGTCGAGCCTTGGCGATGTCGGGATCGAGGACGAGGACGGCTATGTCTTCCTGACCGACCGCAAGAGCTTCATGATCATCTCGGGCGGGGTCAACATCTACCCGCAGGAGATCGAGAACCTGCTGGTGCTGCACCCCAAGGTGGCCGATGCCGCGGTGATCGGCGCGCCCGATCCCGATTTTGGCGAACGCGTGGTCGCGGTGGTCCAGCCGGCCGACATGGCCGATGCCGGCCCGGCGCTGGCCGACGAGCTGACCGCCTATCTGCGCCCGCAGCTCTCGGGCGTGAAGATGCCGCGCCAGATCGACTTCCGCGAAGCCCTGCCCCGCGAACAGACCGGCAAGCTCTACAAGCGGCTGCTGCGCGATGAATACAAGGCGGCCTACGAAGCCGCCCAGGCCCAGGGGTAAGCGCGATGAACGCCCCGATCGCTTCGCCCGAAGTCGCCCGCGCGGTCATCGACCCCAAGTCCTATGCCGAATGGGACGGTCTGCTTGACCTGTTCGACCAGCTGCGCGCCGAAACCCCGGTCCTGCGGATCGAGGCGCCCGATGGCGATCACGAACCGTTCTACCTGCTGACCCGCTATGAAGACGTGATGCGCGTCAGCAAGGAAAACGCGACGTTCCTCAACGCCCCGCGCGCCACCGTGTTCACCAACAAGGGCGGCGAGGCGCTGGCCCGCCAGATCACCGCCCAGCAGGGCGATGAAAGCCCCAACCTGGTGTCCTCGCTGGTCGTGCTCGATGCGCCCAAGCATCCCAAGCTGCGCCGGCTGACGCAGGAATGGTTCATGCCCAAGAACCTGCGCTCGATCGAGGCGAGCATCCGTGAGCTTGCCAAGAAAACCGTCGACCGCTTGGTGGCCGCGGGGCCCGACGCCGATTTCGTCAAGGAAGTCGCCTCGCCCTATCCGCTCCACGTGGTGATGCAGATCCTCGGCGTTCCCGAGGAAGACGAACCGCGGATGCTGTTCCTGACCCAGCAGATGTTCGGCGGGCAGGATGAAGAACTCAACAAGTCGGGCATGGCCGAACTGACGCCTGAGCAGATCACCCAGATCGTGTTCGGCGCGGTGGCCGATTTCGAAGCCTATTTCGAAAAGCTCGCAGCCGATCGCCGCGCCAACCCGACCGGCGATGTCGCCACGATCCTCGCCACGGCTGAAATCGATGGCGAGCCGATCAGCGCGCGCGACCGGGCGGGCTACTACATCATCACCGCCAGCGCGGGGCATGACACCACCTCGGCTTCGACCGCCGGGGCGATGCTCGCGCTCGCCCGCGATCCTGCACAGTTCGCGCGGGTCAAGGCCGATCGCAGCCTGCTGCCTGGGATCGTCGAGGAAGCGATCCGCTGGACCAGCCCGGTGCAGCACTTCATGCGCAGCAACGCGGTCGATGTCGAAATCGGCGGGGTCCAGATCCCGGCGGGCGAGTGGCTGATGCTCAACTACGTGGCCGCCAATCACGATCCCGCGCAGTTCGAAGATCCGCGCAAGTTCGATGCCGCGCGCGCGGCCAACCGCCACGTGGCCTTCGGCGCGGGCGCGCACCAGTGCCTGGGCCTGCACCTCGCGCGGCTGGAAATGCGCATCCTGTTCGAGGAACTGCTCGACCGGATCGACAGCGTCGAACTGGCGGGCGAACCGCGCCGCGCGAAAAGCACCTTCGTCGGCGGGCTCAAGACCCTGCCGCTGCGCTTTACCGCCAGCCGCTGAACCGGGCCGGGAGGGGCATCCCCCTCCCGCCACCGGCCTCTAATTGGGGGGTTACTTCCCCGTGAAGCGCGCCGGGCGCTTTTCAAGGAACGAGGTCACGCCTTCCTTGAAATCGGCGCTGGCAAACAGCGGCAGCAGTTGCAGGTAAACGTGCTGGACGTGGGTCGGGAACGGCTCGTCCAGCCCCATCCGCATCATCCGCTTGGACGCGCGCACCGCCATCGGCGCATTGGCCGCGATTTCAAGCGCCAGTGCGCGAGCCTCTGCCGCGACGGCATCGGCCGGGACCACCTTGTTGGCGAGCCCTTCAGCCAGGCAATCGGCCGCCGAAAGCGTGCGCCCGGTGAAGATGATTTCGCTCGCCTTGGCCCAGCCGACCATCCGCGGCAGGAACCACGTGCCGCCGCTTTCGGGCACCACCCCGCGCTTGACGAAGGCGGCGGCCAGCTTGGCATTGTCGGCCATGATGCGAATGTCGCAGCCCAGCGCGAGATCCATGCCATAGCCCGCGGCCGACCCGTTGAGCGCGCAGATCACCGGCTTGTCGATTTCGAACAGCACCGTGGGCGGGGTGTTGCGCAGGTCGAGCGTGTCGGCAAAGCTGCTCTGCCCGCCGATCCCCTCGCCGCTCGATGCCTCGTTGAGATCGAGCCCCGCGCAAAAGGCGCGCCCCGTGCCGGTCAGCACGATCACCCGCACGTCCTTGTCCTGATTGGCGCGAACGAGCGTCTGGGTCAGTTCATCGAGCATCTCGCGCGAGATGGTGTTCATCCGCTCGGGGCGGTTGAGCGTGATCGTCGCGATGTGATCCGAAACTGCGTAGTCAAGCGCGGCCATTGGCCCTTCCCCTTCCCTCTCCATTGCTTTGCCCACACTCTATGCAGCGCGCGGGCAAGGGCAAGAGGAAGGACGGGGACGCCGCCTCAGTCGCCCAGCAAACGGCGGGCGATCGCGCGCACTTCGTCGGCCATGTCCTCGCGCTGGAGCGCGATCGCCAGCGTCGCTTCGACGAAGCCGGTCTTCGAGCCGCAGTCATAGCGCTTGCCGCCAAAGGTCACCGCATGGAACGGCTGCTGGCCGATCATCTGCGCCATCGCATCGGTCAGCTGGATTTCACCGCCGGCGCCCTTTTCCTGACCTTCGAGCACCCGCATCACTTCGGGCTGAAGGATATAGCGGCCCGAGATGATGAGGTTCGAGGGCGCCTCCTCGCGGCGCGGCTTTTCAACCAGCCCGGTCACTTCGGTCAGCGCGCCGCTGGCGCCCTTGCCCCGCGCGCCCGGCGCGATCACGCCATAGCTCGACACTTCGTCATCGGGCACTTCGAGCACCGAGATCAGGTTGCCGCCAACCTCGTTATAGGCATCGACCATCTGCTTCATGCAGCCCGGGCTGCCGATCATCAGTTCATCGGGCAGGAAGATCGCGAAGGGTTCATCACCGACGATTGCCCGCGCGCACCAGATCGCGTGGCCCAGCCCCAGCGGCACCTGCTGGCGCACGGTGACGAGATTGCCCGGCTGAATTCGGGTCGGCTCCAGCACTTCAAGCGTCTTGGCGCGGTCTTTCATCGTGGTTTCAAGTTCGAAGGCCATGTCGAAATGCTCGACAATCGCGGTCTTGCCGCGGCCGGTCACGAAGATCAGCTGTTCGATCCCCGCCTCGCGCGCTTCATCCACCGCATACTGGATCAGCGGGCGATCGATGATCGGCAGCATTTCCTTGGGGATCGCCTTGGTCGCGGGCAGGAAACGGGTGCCAAGCCCCGCCACCGGGAAGACGGCCTTGCGGATCGGTTTGCGCGCGGATGCAGTGCTCATGTCTTCCTAATGACCCATTCGTGTTGCAGGCGCGTTAAAGCGGTTTCACCGCCACCGCGCAACCGGCGCTGTGCATAGCAATCCGCAAGTCTTGCCGCCGCCCAAAATCCGGCTAAACCGCGAACATGGACAAGATCATCATCGAGGGCGGCAAGCGCCTTTCCGGCACCATTCCGATTTCCGGCGCGAAGAACGCCGCGCTGACCCTGCTGCCTTGCGCGCTCTTGACCGACGAACCGCTGACCCTGCGCAATCTGCCGCGCCTGGCGGATATCGACGGGTTCCAGCACCTGATGAACCAGTTCGGCATCTCGACCACAATCGCCGGCAGCCGGCCCGAGGATTTCGGCCGGGTGATGACGCTCGAAGCCCCGCGCATCACCAGCTCGGTCGCGCCCTATGAACTGGTGCGCAAGATGCGCGCCTCGATCCTCGTGCTTGGCCCAATGCTGGCCCGCATGGGCGAAGCCACCGTTTCGCTGCCCGGCGGCTGCGCGATCGGCAACCGCCCGATCGACCTGCACCTCAAGGCACTCGAAGCGCTGGGCGCAACGATCGAGCTGGCCGCCGGCTATGTCCGCGCGATCGCGCCCGATGGCGGCCTGCCCGGCGGGCGCTATTCCTTCCCCGTCGTCTCGGTCGGCGCGACCGAGAACGCGCTGATGGCCGCCGTGCTGTGCAAGGGCAAGTCGGTGCTGCACAACGCCGCGCGCGAGCCCGAAATCGTTGACCTGTGCCGCCTGCTGGTGGCGATGGGCGCGCAGATCGAAGGGATCGGCACCTCCGATATCACCATCCACGGGGTCAATCGCCTGCACGGCGCGACCTACCGCGTGATGTCCGACCGGATCGAGGCCGGCTCCTATGCCTGCGCCGCCGCGATCACCGGGGGCGACGTGTTCCTCAAGCACGCCGTGGTCGAGGAAATGGACGCCACCGTCCAGGCGCTGCGCGATGCCGGCGTGTTCTGCGAACCGCGCACCGATGCCAATGGCGTCAGCGGGCTCTATGTCGCCGCCGATGGCCCGCTGAAGCCGGTGACCCTGTCGACCGCGCCCTATCCGGGCTTCGCCACCGACATGCAGGCCCAGCTGATGGCGATGCTGTGCCTCGCCAAGGGCTCCTCGGTGCTGACCGAAACGATCTTCGAAAACCGCTACATGCACGTCCCCGAACTCAACCGCATGGGCGCGCACATCGAAACCAAGGGCCGCACTGCCGTGGTCCACGGGGTCGACAAGCTGACCGGCGCCGAAGTGATGGCCACCGACCTGCGCGCCTCGATGAGCCTGGTGATCGCCGGGCTTGCCGCCGAAGGCGAAACCCAGGTCCACCGCCTCTACCACCTCGATCGCGGGTACGAACGGCTTGAGGAAAAGCTGGCGCTGGTCGGCGCCCAGATCGAGCGCGTCGGCGGGGATTAATCCGCCGGCCCGGCCCGCGCCGCAAGCCAACCTACCAGCCAGATCCGGATCGCCCCCGCCAGTCCCGGCGGGGTGGACGCCTTGATGCGTTCGCCATCGATCCGCGCCACCAGCGCATTGATCGGCAGCGCCTCAGCCTCAGCGGCATGGCGCAGCATATCCCAGAACACCGGTTCGAGGCTGATCGAGGTCTTGTGCCCGGCGATTTCGACCGAGCGTTTGACCGGGGGGTGATAGGGCGTGGTCATGTCCCGCCCTGCCTAGCGCGTTGTCACGCCGAGGGCAAAACTGCCCCCCGCTTCAATACATGTGCTGGCCGCCGTTGATGCTCATGGTCGAGCCGGTGACGAAGCCGCCGTCCTCGCTGGTGAGGAAGGCCACGCCGCGCGCGATCTCCTCGGCATGGCCCAGCCGGCCGACCGGGATCTTGGCGACGATCTTTTCGAGCACCGGCGCAGGCACGGCGGCGACCATGTCCGTATCGATATAGCCCGGCGCGATCGCGTTGACCGTGACCCCGGCCTTGGCGCCTTCCTGCGCCAGCGCCTTGGTGAAGCCGTGGATCCCGCTCTTGGCAGCAGCATAGTTGACCTGGCCATATTGCCCGGCCTGCCCGTTGATCGAGCCGATGTTGACGATCCGGCCCCAGCCGCGCTCGCGCATGCCGGGAAAGGTCGCCTTGGCCATGTTGAAGCAGCCGCCCAGATTGATCCGCATGACCTCGTTCCAGTCATCGAAGCTCATCTTGTGGAGCACGCCGTCGCGGGTCACCCCGGCATTGTTGACGACGATGTCGATCGGGCCGTGATCGGCGGCAACCTGCGCGCAGCCGGCAAGGCAGGCTTCGTGATCGCCCACGTCCCAGCGATAGGCCGGGATCCCGGTGCGCGCGGTGAAGGCCTTGGCCTTTTCCTCGTTGCCGGCATAGTTGGCGACGACGGTGTGGCCCTGGGCCTGCAGCGCCAGACTGATTGCTTCGCCGATACCCCGGGTTCCCCCCGTCACAATCGCCACGCGCGCCATCATCTGTCCTTCCCGAGCCTTTGATTCCGTAGGGTCATGCTACGCAGCACGCAGGCCGCCGACAAGCCGCCTGCATACGTAATGGCGCGAGGATAAAGTCAGAAGCGGAACTGGGTTCCGAGATAGACCGCCTGGCTGTCCTGCCGGCCATCGGTCAGCGGCACCAGCCGGTCACGATCGGAGGAATAGCGCACCCCGGCGGTGACGTTGAGATTGCCGGTCACGCGGTAGGAGCCGCCCAGATCGACCGTCTGGTCGCTCTGCTCGAACGTGCGGGGCGAGCGGCCCGACTTTTCCCGTTCGTCCAGCGCGATGCGCGGGGCAAAGCGCGAAGGATCGGCCGGCGCGGTGCTGCCGCGCGGGCGATAGCTGGCCAGATCGGGCATTTCGATCCGGCGGATGTCCGGCCCGGTGCTGCCGCCGCCGTTCTGGGCAAAGCTGCGATAGCCGCGCGTTGCCCCCAGGCTATAGGCGGTGGGCGCGATCCGCAGCGCCGAAGAACCGGCGATTTCGCCGCCCTTGCCGCGCGCCGAAAGGGTCCGGGTCGAATTGGCATCAAGCCGCACCGCCACGGTCAGCGAACGGTCCATCCGGCTGGCGGTTGCCGCCGGGGTGAAGCGGAACGTCCGCCCCTTGGACAAGGCGCGCACCGTAATCGACCGCGCAAGGCGCGGATCGACATTGGCGGGCATGAAACTGGCGGCGGGTCCATCCCCGCCGCTGGCCACGGCCGGGGCATCGAAGCGGCTGGCAAAGGCCAGCACCGCGCTCGGCAGTGCGAGCATGCCCACCGCCCCGGCAAGCATCACCGAGGCGGCAGTCGCGCCGCGATTGGTGCCCGGTTGCTGGCTTAAGCGCATGACTGCCATCGTGCCTGTCCATGACCGGGGAGCGAGTCCCCGCGGCGCCAATATAGGCGCCTTGCGCCGCCTGCGCAATTTCCTCTAGCCGCCCGTGGCCCCGGAGGGCTGAATTGCGCCTTAACGCCGCGCCATTCAGGACGCATTCACGCCGCCGACACCCTATAGGCCCCGACCATCGGGCAAACCGGGCTTGCCGCCTTCGCCGCCTCGGTTATAGAAGCAGCCAAGGGCAGACGGACCGTCCGGCACAGTGCCCGCATAAACAGGATTCGACCCACCCATGACTGCCAGCACCTTTACCGCCCGCACTCTCGTTCAGGCCGGGCTTGTCGGGCTTGCCGCGCTTTCGCTGGCCGGTTGCGGGCACAAGGATCGCCCCAAGGCCGATCTCGCCGCCGCGAAGATCACCACCATCGGGGTCAACAGCTACCTGTGGCGCGCCAGCCTCGAAGCGCTGAGCTTCATGCCGCTGGTCCAGACCGACAGCAACGGCGGTGTGATCGTCACCGACTGGTACGCCAATCCCAACAACCCGAACGAGCGCATGAAGGTGACCGTCACGATCCTCGATCAGGATCTGCGCGCCGATGCGCTGCGCGTGGCGGCCAGCCGCCAGGTGGCGCAGGGTGGCGGCTGGGTCGATGCCCCGGTTCAGGCCGCGACCGTCCAGAAGCTGGAAGACGTGATCCTGACCAAGGCCCGCGATCTGCGCCGTCAGGCCTCCTCCGCCAAGTAATTGCCCAAGCTCCCCCTCGACAAGCCGCGCCGAGCGGTTAGAGGGACGGGCATGACCAGCGAACGTTTTGATCCCGCCAGCGCCGATCCGCGCTGGCAGCGCGTGTGGGATGAAGCCCAGAGCTTCAAGGCCGATGACACTTCGGCCAAGCCCCGTTCCTATGTGCTAGAGATGTTCCCCTATCCATCGGGGCGCATCCACATCGGCCACGTCCGCAACTACACGATGGGCGACGTGCTGGCCCGCTACAAGCGGATGAAGGGCTTTGAAGTGCTCCACCCGATGGGCTGGGACGCTTTCGGGATGCCGGCGGAAAACGCCGCGATGGAAAAGGGCGTCCACCCCGGCGGCTGGACCCGCGACAACATCGCCAACATGAAGGCACAGCTGAAGCGCCTCGGCTTCGCGCTCGACTGGAGCCGCGAGATCGCGACCTGCGAGCCCGAATATTACGGCCACGAACAGGCGCTGTTCCTCGATCTCTATGCTGCTGGCCTCGTTTATCGCAAGGAAAGCGCGGTCAACTGGGATCCGGTCGACATGACCGTGCTGGCCAACGAACAGGTGATCGACGGGCGCGGCTGGCGCTCGGGCGCGCTGGTCGAAAAGCGCAAGCTCTCGCAGTGGTTCCTCAAGATCACCGACTTTGCCGACGAGCTGCTCGAAGGGCTCGGCGGGCTCGAGAACTGGCCTGAAAAGGTCCGGCTGATGCAGGAAAACTGGATCGGCAAGTCGCAGGGCCTGCAGTTCCGCTTCCACAGCGCCGACAAGGCCACCGAAGTCGAAGTCTTCACCACCCGCCCCGACACGATCTTTGGCGCAAGCTTCGTCGCGATCGCCGCCGACCATCCGATTGCGCAGCGCCTTGCCGCCGCCGATCCCAAGGTCGCCGCCTTCGTCGAGGAATGCCGCAAGGGCGGGACCACCGCCGCCGAAATCGAGACGCAGGAAAAGCTCGGCTACGATACCGGCATCCGGCTGGTCCACCCGTTCGACGCGGGCATCGAGCTGCCGCTAACCATCGCCAATTTCGTGCTGATGGACTATGGCACCGGCGCGGTGTTCGGCTGCCCGGCGCATGACCAGCGCGACCTTGATTTTGCCCGCAAGTATAACCTGCCGGTGACCCGCGTGGTTGCCGATGGCGATCAGACCGCGCCGCTGTTCGAAGGCACCGAGGCCTATACCGGTCCTGGCGCGCTGGTGAACTCGCGCTTCCTTGACGGGATGGATATCGAAGCCGCCAAGGCCGAAGTGATCGCCCGCGCCGAAGCCGGCAACTGGGGCCACGGCACCACCGTCTGGCGGCTGCGCGACTGGGGCGTTTCGCGCCAGCGCTATTGGGGCACGCCGATCCCGTTCATCCACTGCGAGATCTGCGGGATCGTGCCGGTGCCCAAGAAGCACCTGCCGGTTACCCTGCCCGAGGACGTCAGCTTCGACGTGCCCGGCAACCCCTTGCTGCGCCACCCGACCTGGAAGCACGTCGACTGCCCGCAATGTGGCCACGCCGCCCAGCGCGAAACCGACACGCTCGACACCTTCGTCGACAGCTCGTGGTATTTCCTGCGCTTTGCCAGCCAGCCCTCCGACCGGCCGTTCGATCCCGAAGTGATCAAGCAGTGGCTGCCGGTCGAGCAGTATATCGGCGGGATCGAGCACGCGATCCTGCACCTGCTCTATGCCCGGTTCTGGACCCGCGCGCTGGCCCACATCGGGCTGATCGACGTGAAGGAACCCTTCGCCAGCCTGTTCACGCAGGGCATGGTGACCCACGAAACCTACAGCCGGGTCGATCCGGGCAATGGCCAGCCGATCTATTTCGCCCCGAGCGACATCGAACGCGGCGCAGACAGCGCCACGCTCAAGGCCGATGGCGCCCCGGTCGAGATCGGCCGCGTCATCAAGATGTCGAAGTCGAAGAAGAACGTGGTCGATCCCGACGACATCATCGACCAGTACGGCGCCGATGCCGTGCGCTGGTTCATGCTGTCGGACAGCCCGCCCGAGCGCGACCTGCCGTGGTCGGAAGCCGGGATCGAGGGCTGCGCCCGCTTCGTCCAGCGCCTGTGGCGCCTGTTCGCCCAGTATGACGCTGCCGCCGCCGGCGAGGACAAGGCGCTCGATCGCAAGCGTGACCAGACCGTTGCCGCGATTGCCGAAGACATCGAAGGCCTCGGCTTCAACAAGGCCGTGGCGCGGATCTACGAGCTGACCAGCGCGGTCGAAAAGGCCGCGCCTTCGGCCAGCCGTTCGGCCGCTATCCGCGCGCTGCTGCTGCTGGTCGCGCCGATGATGCCGCACCTTGCCGAAGAGGCCTGGTCTGCCTTCGGAGACGGGCTTGCCGCCGATGCCGCCTGGCCGCCGGTCGATCCCGCGCTGCTGGTCGAAGACGAAGTGACCATCGCGATCCAGGTGCTCGGCAAGCTGCGCGATACCATCACCGTTGCCAAGGGCCTGCCCAAGGATCAGGTCGAGGCGCTTGCCCTTGCCTCGGACAAGGTGCAGCGTGCGCTCGATGGCAAACCGGTGAAGAAAGTGATCGTCGTGCCCGACCGGCTGGTAAATCTCGTCGCATGAAGGCCTTCCGCGCCCTGCTGATTGCCGTTCTGGCTACGCCGCTGCTGGCCGGGTGCGGCCTGCAGCCGATGTATGCCGGCGGCGCTTCGGGCGCGGTTGCACAGGGGCTTTCGGGCGTGATCGTGACCCCGATCGAAGGTAAGTCGGGCTGGCTGGTGCGCAATGCGCTGGTTGACCGGCTGGGCGCCAGCGGCGCGGCCGGATCGGCCCGCTACCGGCTCGATGTCCGGCTGGATGACCGGCTCGAAGGCATGGGCCTCTTGTCTGACGATACCATCGCGCGCGAGCGCCGCACCCTGCGCGCGCGCTATCAGCTGGTCGATATGGCCAGCGGCGAAATCCTGCTCGATGCCACCGCCGGGTCGGACGCGGGAATCGACGTGGTCAGCTCTGAATATGCCACGGTCGCGGCCGAACAGACCGCGCTCGAAAACCTCTCGCGCGAAGTGGCCGGCCAGATCGTGACCCGCGTCTCGCTGCACCTGCGCGGCCGGGACGCGGCGGGCCAGTGAAGGCCAGCCAGAAGGACTTTCGCGGCATCGCCGCCAACGCGGCGCGCCAGGCCCGCGTGTTCTTTTTCTGCGGCCCTGACGAGGCCGGAACCACCGACGCCGCCAACCACATCGCCGCGCTGCTGCCAGAGCCGGGCGAACGCGTCGAACTGTCGGGCGCCGATCTGCGCAAGGATCCGGTGCGGCTGGGCGACGAAGCCCGTTCGACCTCGCTGTTCGGCGATGCCCGCCATATCTGGGTCCGCGCCGCCGGGGACGAGGCCCACGATGCGGTCGAAAACCTGCTCTCGGGCGAAGGCGAAGCCTGCCCGGTGCTGATCGTGGCCTCCAGCGCCACCGACAAGTCGCGCACCGCCAAGCTGCTTGCCAATCGCCCCGATGCGCTGGTGGCGATGTTCTATCTGCCCGATCTGCGCAGTGTGACCGGCAGCGTGCGCGACATGGCCGATGCCGCCGGGGTGCGGCTCGGCGGCGATCTCGCTGAACGCATCGCCCGCGCCGCCGCGCTCGATACCCGCCTCGCCCAGTCCGAAGTGACCAAGCTGGCGCTCTATCTCGACGCCAGCCCCGCCGCCCCGCGCAACGCCGATCTGGCCGCACTGGAAGCGATTGGCGCGAGCACCGAGGACGATGGCTTCATGCCCTTGGTCAACGTCGTGCTGAGCGGGCAGACCGCCAAGCTGCCCGGCGAACTCCAGCGCCTGCGCGAATTGGGCATGAACCCGGTCGGGCTGCTGCTGGCCTTCGAACGGCGCGCGGCGCAGCTCGCGGACCTTGCTGGCAAGCTTGGCCCGCGCGGCGATATCAAGGCGCTTCTCGATGCCGAATCCACTGCGCGGCGGGTATTCTGGAAAGACACCCGCGATCTTGCCACCCAGCTTGGCCGCTGGCGGGGCAAGCGGCTGTCGCGCCTGCTTGATCGCCTGATGGACCTCCACCGCGCGCTACTGGGCAACAGCCAGAACGCCGAACTGCTGCTGGCCCAGGGCCTGGCCGAAATCACCCGCGCCGCCGCACCGCGCAGCTGATTTTCAAAATATCTCAATAAAAGCAATATTTTGCTTTGCGAATCCCCAAGGCGCGACCTAGAGAATTGCCCGTGGTCGCAACACACCGTTCTTGTCCGTGAGCCGGGTTTCGGCGGCACGCGCGTCTGCCGCGGACGCAGCCCGGCCAGCGCCGCTGCGCGCCCTGCCGCGCGCGCGCCCGCTCGAACGCCGGCGCCTGCAATGCTACATCGCGCTGATGCTCGCGGATATCGCCGCGCTGTTCGCCAGCTTCTGGATCACCGGCTATCTCTATCTCGGCCCGCAAGGTCCGGCGATGACCCTGCTGCTCGCGCACCTGATCCTGCCGCTGTTCCTCACCATCGGGCTTTATAACGGCGCCTATTCCGCCGATGCGCTCGCCGCCGCGCCGCACGGGATCGCCAAGGCCCTCGTCGCGCTGGCGCTGTCGGCGGCGGCGGTGGTGTTCATCGCCTTCTACACCAAGTCGAGCGCGGAATTTTCACGCGTGGCGTTCAGCGGCGGCGTCCTGCTGGCCATGCTCGTAATGGGCTGGACCCGGCTCATCATGCGCCGCTTTGTCGCCTGGCGCTGCGGGCGGGCGGTAATCAACGAATTGCTGATCGACGATGGCGGTCCGGCGGTGACGCTGCCCGGCATCCGCAGGGTAGTGCTGGCCGACTATGGCCTTGCCCCGGCGCTCGATGATCCGCAGGCGCTGCACCGCATCGGCACGCTGCTTCACGCGGTCGACCGGGTGGTGATCACCTGCCCGCCCGAACGCCGCGCGGCCTGGGCGATCATCCTCAAGGGCGCGAACATTGCCGGCGAACTGCTCGATGACAGCGTTGCCCGGCTCGGAGCGCTGGGCGCGCGGATCGGCGGGGGGCACGGCTGGCTGCGCGTTTCGATCGGGCCGCTCGGGCTGCGCGCACGGGCGTTCAAGCGGCTATTCGACATCGTGGTGGCGGCGCTGGGGCTGACCCTGCTCTCCCCACTCCTGCTTGCCGTGATGCTCGCGATCAAGATCGAGGATCGCGGCCCGGTGCTGTTCGTTCAGCGCCGCGTCGGGCGCGGCAACCGCTTCTTCGTGATGTACAAGTTCCGCTCGATGCGCACCGCCAGCGGCGACCGCGCCGGGCTGCGTTCGGTCACGCGCGAGGATCCGCGCATCACCCGGGTCGGCAAGATCATCCGGGCCACCAGCATTGATGAGCTGCCCCAGCTGGTCAACGTCCTGCTCGGGGAAATGTCGGTCGTCGGCCCACGCCCTCATGCGCTGGGCTCACAGGCGGGGGACAAGCTGTTCTGGGAAGTCGACCTCAGATACTGGCAGCGCCACGCGCTCAAGCCCGGCCTGACGGGGCTCGCCCAAGTGCGCGGGCTGCGCGGAGCGACCGATCACGCGGCCGACCTCGAAAGCCGGCTCGACGCCGATCTTGAATATGTCGACGGCTGGTCGCTGTGGCGCGATGTCCTGATCGTGCTCGCCACCCTGCGCGTGCTGGTTCACGACCGCGCCTATTGAGCGTTCCCGTGCTGGGCGGTGGCCTTGTGCCACGCGGCGAGGATCCGGTCGCGCGTGGGCGGGCCCATCATGGCAGCCAGCGTCATGTCCATCGGCACGGGCCGGATCCCCTTGCCAATGGCCTGGCGCAATTGCGCCGCCGTATAGCGCGCATCAACGCCTTCACGGATCGGGTAGAGTTCGATCGCGTCACCCAGCACTTTCTGCCCGCGCGCCGACAGCAGATAGTCCAGCCACAGCCGGGCGGCATTAGGATGCGCGGCCCGCTTGCTGACGAACGCGACGCGCGACAGGACCAGCGTGTAGTCCGCCGGGAACACGATCCCGAGCGCCGGCAGATCCTTGCGGCTGCGGCTGAGCGCATAGGCCCCCATCATGTTGTAGCCGAGCAGGAAGGTGCCATTGTTGATCCCGGACAGCATATCCCCCGTGCCGCCAGACTGCCGCAGCCCGACCCGCGCGAAGGCGGCCAGCAGCTTGGCCTCGGCGGGATTGGCCAGACTGTCTTGCGCGGCCAGCATATAGCCCACGCCGCTCTTATCGATGTCGAACGAGGTGACCTTGCCGTTCAGAGCCGTCGCCTCGCGATTGAGCAGGGCGGTCAGCGCGGCATGATCGCGCGGGACATCCGCCGGTGCGACCAGATTGCGATTGTAGACGATCACCAGCGGCTCTTGCGTGGTGGCAAAGGCAACGTCGCGATAATTGGCCCAGGCCGGCAAACCGGAGGCTTCGGGTGAGCGATAGGGCACTGCAAAACCGTCGGCGACCAGCTTCATCTGCATGTCCATGGCCGACGACCAGACCACGTCAGCCGTAGCCGCGCCGGCGGCGGTTTCACTGCGATAGCGCAGGTCCATCTCGTTGGAGCCCTTGTCGCCGTCGTAATCGACCTCGATCCCGGGATAGGCCGCCTTGAAATCAGCCAGCAAAGGCTGCGCAGCCTTGTTGCTCAACACGCTGTATACCGTGACCCGGCCCTCGGCCCGAGCGGCCGCGACCAACGCGGGGTCGCTTTCGGCACTGGCCTGCCCAGCCACCAGCAGCCCCAGCACAGCGGCGATCCGGCCGCAGGCTTGCACCACAAAGCGGGCTTTCCCGCGCATCCGGTTCTGGTTCATCAACATCTCCTGCACCGCCTATAGACCCCTGCCTCCAATTCCGGTCAGCAATCGAGGATCAGTTCCTGGTCCCGGCCGCGCGACACGCAGGCCAGCATGATATCACCGCGCGCGCGCTCTGCATCGGACAGGAAGAAACCTCGGTGAT
>Ga0228701_1000624_pt1 | contig 27971 bp, 24 predicted proteins | sample McNCre117_Aug_MG_2_FD_178017 | JGI IMG/M metagenome (GOLD analysis project Ga0228701, IMG submission 178017) | Freshwater microbial communities from McNutts Creek, Athens, Georgia, United States - 11-17_Aug_MG | ecosystem: Environmental > Aquatic > Freshwater > Creek | place: USA: Georgia... | reverse complement strand
CTCCTGGGCCGATTCATCCAGACGCTGGCGCGTGAGCCGCACCACCGCTTCCACATCGCCCGCCTCCAAGGCCAGCACCGCCTGCTGCCACAGCTGGGCCGAGCGTTGCCGCCGCCCCTGCGTGGCCAAACCGAGCTTGCTGTAACGCAGCGTCTGCAGGGAAATCGAGGTCAGCATGCGTTGCAGACGGCGGTTGCCGGTCAAACGCGCCACCAGGATCAAGAGGCGGTAGGTGGTCTCGGCATAGGCTTCACCGGCAGCAGGGTCGCAGGCCAGCGCTTGCAAACGCTGCGTGCCGGTGCGCATGAGCTGCACCAGATCCGGGTTGGTCATGTCCATCAGCCGGCGCACAGCGACCTCAAACAGGCCCGAACGCACGTCCAGCAACTCGGTGAGCTCCTGCGCCGTGAGTTCGGTCACAATGGCGCCGCGGCGCGCCAGCAAGGTCACCAAGCCCTCGCGCTCGAGGATGCGGATCGCCTCACGCACCGGCCCGCGGCTGACCCGAAACTCGTCGGCCAACTCCTGCTCGGGGATGCGTTCGCCCGGTTGCAGGCCCCCCCCCAAAATGCGCTCGCCCAAACGCGCGGCGATTTGCTCGGGCACGGTCAAGGTGGGCACGTCCTGGTCGGCAAACAGGCGAAACGCCACGGCGCTCTCCCAATCGGCCAGCTGGTCCTGCTGCATGTCCTGGGTGTTCATGGCCGCCCCTCAGTCCAAAGTGACGAGCCACTGCCCGTCCTGCACCGCTTCGCCCTCGGCCACCAGCACCTCGCGCACGGTCCCGGCGGCAGGGGCCTCGACCGGGATCTCCATCTTCATGGACTCGACAATCAGCAGGGTCTGCCCAGTCTCGACGCTGGCGCCGGCTTGGACCTCGACCTTCCAGACGCTACCAGTGATTTCGGAAAGCACTTTTTTCATATGGATCTCATTTACGAACAATCAGATTGTTAACAATCCAAAGAAAAACAACATAGAGGGAAACCCGAAACGATCACTCAATCGCGAATGCGCACGGCCACCTTGCCAAACTGTTGTCCGGACGCGAGCCGATCCAGCGCGGCGTGGGCTTCGCCCAGGGGGTAGACGCGGTCCATCAGTGGGCGCACGTCGTGCCTCGTGCAAAAGCGCACCAGGGCTTGCAGCTCGACCAGATTGCCGAGCGTGGAGCCGAAGATTTGCAGTTGGCGAATGAAGACGCGACGCAGATCGGCGCCGGGTTGGTCGCCCGTGGTGGCGCCACAGGTCACGATGCGACCGCCGCGCACGACGCTCTTGAGCGCGCTGTCCCAGACGGCCGCGCCCACGTTTTCGAACACCACATCGACCAGCGGTCTGGCATGGGCACGGCGTTGCGCACGGGCACGGTGATGAACTCGGCGAAAGTGCCATCGCGGTGCTCACCCAGCAGCATCATGGTGGTGCACAACACCTCCTCGCCGCCCACGCAGAACTCGCAATGGCCACAGGTCACGCCCGGGTAAAGCAGCACGCGGTCACCGGGTTTCAGGTCCGAACCTTCGTCAACCGTTTCGACCACGCCAGCACCGTCGATGCCCATCACCTGCGGCAAGCTGTGGGTGATGCCGGCGCCGCTGTCGCGCATGTACAGATCCACACGGTTGAGTGTGGCCGCGTGCAGGCGCACCCGCACCTCGCCCGCACGCCGCTCAGAGATCGGCCGCTCGCTAACCACCACCACGTCGTTGCCGCCATGGCCGGTCAGGTACACCGCTTTCATGATTTCTCCGCTTGTCCCCAGTAATGGTAGGTCAGCAGCTTGGGGCCGCTGAGGTAGGCCTGATCGAGCTGCGCTTTGAAGCCGGCATCGCGCAGCAGGAGCGGCACATCGCGCGTGAGGCGGCAGCCCCCGGCCAGCGGGCGCCACAGCGGTTCGATGCGTTCTTGCCAGCACGCCAGTGGCGCGTCGGGCGCGCGGCCGTGCTCGCAAAACAAAAAGCGACCGCCCGGCTTGAGCACGCGCCGCACCTCGTGCAAAGCCGCAGCGGCGTCGGGGATGCTGCACAGCGTGTAGGTGCAGACCACAGTGTCAAAGTGGTCGTCGGGCAGCGGCAGGCGTTCGGCCGACAGGCCCACAAGCTCAACGTCAATGCCCGCGCGTTGACTGCGCCGCTGCGCCAGCCGGTGCATCTGCAGCGCCGGGTCCACGCCAACAAGCTGCGTCAGCTTGGCGCGGTCGTAAAAAGGCAGGTTGCGGCCCGTGCCCATGCCGATCTCCAGCACGCGGCCACGGGCCTGCGGCACCAGTTCGCGCCGCTTGGCCTGCACCATGGGCAGACCGCAGGCGATGTCGATCATCCAGGGCAGGATGTGTCGGTCGTACCAGTTCATCCGGCCATTGTGGCAGGGCAGCCTCAGCTGCGTTTGGCCACCAGGGTCAAGATGTCGTAACTGGCCACCAGCTCGCCGAGCTGGTTGGTCACTTCAACGTCCCAGGCAACCACACCCTGACCGACGCCGTTGGCGTCTTTCTTGTTGCGGTCGATCTTGCGCTTGGCCGTCAGGCGCGCCTGGATGGTGTCGCCAATGCCCACGGGCTTGACGAAACGCAGCGTGTCCAGGCCGTAGTTGGCCAGCACCGGACCCGGCGCGGGCGAGACGAACAGGCCGGCCGCTGCCGACAGCACAAAATAGCCGTGCGCAATGCGCTTGCCAAAGGGCGAATCCTTGGCGGCGATCTCGTCGAAGTGCATGTAGAAATAATCGCCCGACAGGCCGCCAAAGGCCACGATGTCGGCCTCACCCACAGTGCGGCGGTGCGTGAGCAGGCTCTCGCCGATCTGCAGGTCTTCAAAATGGCGGCGGAAAGGGTGGGTGCCGGTCTCGATCAGCTTGGCGCCGCGCATGTACTCGCCGGTAACGGCAGCGATCATGCTGGGCGAGCCCTGCAGCGCGGTGCGCTGCATCAGGTGCTTGACCGCGCGGATGCCGCCCAGCTCTTCACCGCCGCCCGCGCGACCGGGGCCACCATGTTTGAGCGAGGGCAACGGTGAGCCGTGGCCGGTGGATTCCACCGCCGCTTCGCGGTCCAAGATGTGCAGACGACCGTGCAGTGCAGCGGCCACCGGGATCACGCGCGCCGCGACTTGCGGGTCTTTGGTGACCAGGGTGCCCACCAGGCTGCCCTGGCCGCGCGCGGCCAGTTGCAGCGCTTCGTCGATGCCCTCGTAGGGCATGAGGGTGCTGACCGGACCAAAGGCTTCGACGTCGTGCACGCTGTCGGTCTGCAAGGGCTTTTGGCACAGCAGCAGCGTGGGCTGGAAGAAGGCGCCTTGCGCCACGCCCTCGCCCACCGGATTGAAATCGGCACCGCCACCGAACACCAGCTCGGCGCTCTGGCGCAGCAGGGCCACGCGCTCGGCCACATCGGCCTGTTGCGCGTGCGAAGCCAGTGCACCCATCTTGACGCCTTCGACGCTGGGGTCGCCCACCACGATCTTGGCCAGGCGGGCCTTGAGCTTTTCGGCCACGGCATCCAGGTGCTGGCGCGGCACGATGGCGCGGCGGATCGCGGTGCATTTCTGGCCCGCCTTGACGCTCATCTCGCGGGCGACTTCTTTGACGAACAGGTCGAACTCTTCGTCATCGGGCGTCACATCGGGTGCGAGGATGGCGCAGTTGAGCGAATCGGCTTCGGCGTTGAACGGGATGCTGTGCTTGACCACATTGGGGTGCACACGCAGCATGGCGGCGGTGTCGGCCGAACCGGTGAAGGTCACCACGTCCTGGCCATTCAAACGATCCAGCAGGTCACCGGTCGAGCCGATCACCAGCTGCAAGCTGCCCGCCGGCAGGATGCCCGACTGCTCGACCAGACGCACCATGGCCTCGGTCAGGTAGCTGGTGGCGGTGGCGGGTTTGCCGATGCAAGGCATGCCGGCCAGGAAACTGGGGGCAAACTTTTCGAGCAGGCCCCAGATGGGGAAATTGAAGGCGTTGATGTGCACCGCGATGCCGCCACGCGGCACCAGGATGTGTGTGCCCGCAAAGCCACCTTTTTTGCCCAGCGGGAACGCCGGGCCTTCGTGGATCAGGTTGCCGCTGGGCAGCTCGTTGCTGCCCATGCCCGAATAGGCGAACAGCGTGCCCGCACCGCCTTCAATGTCGACCCAGCTGTCGGCCCGCGTGGCACCAGTGTGGGCTGACACCGCGTAGAGCAGCTCCTTGTGCTCGCCCAGGTACTTGGCCAGGGCTTTGAGACGCAGGGCGCGCTCCTGAAAATCCAGTTTGAGCAAATTGGGCAGGCCCACAGTGCGGGCATAGTGCACCGCATCGCCAAAGTCGATCGCTTCGGCATGGGTCTGGGCGACAGTGGCACCGTTGACGGCGCTGCGCAGCGACTGGGCGGCTTGCTGGCCGATCCACTGGCCACCGATGAAACTTTGCAGGACTTGGGACATGGGGAGCTTTCTGTGAAGTTCAAACCCAGTCTCAATGAGTTAACCAACCGGGCGGTCGGTGAATTCTAGTCGCTTTGTGCTGTGCCCCCAAGTTGTTCTTGAATCCCTCTGTCGGCGAAGGCACCGCTCCCAGGGGACCAGTATTTGAGCCCCCCCCTCAAGCCACCTCGAACGCCATCAAACCAGTGGCCGTGTTGGAGATCGGGATGTGGTAATTGCGGTGTACTTCCTTCACGCGGGGGCCTGCGGTCGTGAGCGCCGCGCGCATCGCCAGCCACATCAACAACTCAACCCCCTGAGTGCCGGTTTTCTCCACCAGATCCAGCGTGCTGAATTGCGTGGCCCATTCGGGGTTGCTGACCAGGCTGTCCATGAATTGCAAGTCAAACGCTTTGTTGATGAAGCCTGCCCGCTCGCCGTCGAGCTGGTGACTCAAGCCCCCGGATGCACACACCACCACTTTTTTGCTGCTGTCCCATGCGGCAATCGCTTCACCCACGGCTTTGCCCAGAGCATAGACACGTTTGGCAGACGGCAATGGAAACTGCACCGTGTTGATGTTGACCGGCACGATGGTCACGGGCGCTTCCCCCTCGGGCCAGAAGAGTTTGAGTGGCAAGGTGCAAGCGTGGTCCACCAACATCTCCTGGCAGGTCACGATGTCAAAGTCTTTGCCCACCAGGGTGTTGATGATCTGCCACGACAGATCGACCTCGCCCTTGAAAGGCGGCAGTGTCGGGATGCCCCAGCCTTCGTCAGCGTTGTGGTACTGGGCCGCTGCGCCCACGGCAAAAGTGGGCATCTTGTCGAGGAAAAAATTCAGACCATGGTCGTTGTAAAACATGACCACCACATCAGGTTTCTGGTCGCCCAGCCACTTTTGAACTGGCGGGAATCCGGCAAAAAACGGTGCCCAATAAGGCTCGTTTTGCAAGCCTTTGTGGATGGCACCGCCAATGGCGGGAATGTGGGAAGTGGCGAGTCCGCCGATGAGTTGAGCCATTTTTTGTCCTTTGAAAAAACTCAGGCGTAAGCCTGCAACTTCGCCTTGAATTCGTCCTTGGTCATGCCGGTTTGCTGGGCACCAATGTCCTGCATGTCCAGGCCAAAGATGCCCGCGAACTTCGCCAGGTAGTAGGCATTGCCGCCTGCGGCAATCAGTTCGAGCACCTGTTTGGAGCGGATCGCGGCTTTTTGGGACTCGGTCAAGTGGTACTGGGCCATGTAGGCCTCTTCGTCCGCTTTGAATGCAGCACGGTTCTCGGCCGAATTGAATGAAAAGCACATCTTGTTGAGGGCGTAGCCTTTGCGGGCCATCTCACCGTCAAACGGCGTGGTGCCTTCGATGCAGGGTTTGAAGGGGTTCATGACAAGTTCTCCTGGAAGCGATGACGCCAGTGTGTCGCCCTTAAACCATTCAATCAACAGATGCTTTATCATCATATTCATGAGTAATTTCGATTGGTTGAATCTGGATGCACGCCTGTTGCGACTCTTGGTCACGGTGGTTGACACCGGCTCGATCACGGCAGCGGCGCAGCGGCTGGGCGTGACGCAATCTGCCGTGAGCCACCTGCTGGACAAGTTGCGCGCGATCACAGGCGATGTGCTGTTTGCCAAATCAGGCCGGGGCATCGTGGCCACCGCCCGGGCTGAAGCGCTGGCAGAGCGGGCCCGCACCCTGCTGGGTGATCTGGAAAGCTTTGCCCATTCGGAAAATTTTGACCCCACCCAATGGCGCACCACCTTCACCATCGCAGCCAATGATTTTCAGCGTGATGCCTTGCTGCCTGCCCTGATGCAACGCCTGCGCACAACGGCCCCCGGCATGCAGTTGCGGGTGATCCCGTCAGATGTGCCGACCCCCGAGATGCTGCGCCAGCAGCAATGCCAGCTGATCATCAGCCCGCGGCCGCCCGAGGGGGCCGACATCTTTCAAAAACGTTTGTTCAGCGACCACTACCGGGTGTTTTATGACCCCGCTGTCCGTGCTGCGCCTCAAACCGCCGAAGACTACCTGGAGGCAGACCACATCACCGTGGTGTATGCCCCGAATCGCCCACTCGATCTGGACCGGCATCTGAGCAACCAAGGTGTGAGGCGTCGTTTTGCCGTGCAGGTGCCTGGCTTTTCCGGCTTGCCTGCGTTCATCCAGGGAACCCCCCTGTTGACCACCGTGCCCGGCTTGTTGCTCAAGCACCTGATGCGGGATCTGGCCAGCGCGCCGGTGCCCGTGCCTTGTCCCGAAATGCCGATGTACATGATCTGGCACCAACGCCACCAGCATGACCCGGCCCACCTGTGGCTGCGCCAGCAGCTGGAAGCCGTGGCACAGCCTCTGGCCACCTCTTGAAGACCTGCCCTTTGCCACGCAAGGATTGACCTGAATTGCAGGAACACCACACATTTAATATGCACGCTTACAATGCCCTCTATTTCTTCAAAGCATGGGATAAGCACCTCATGCATACATCAGCAGTGCCTGGTCCGGCCTTCGCGTCGCCTGGACATGGGCTCCGGCCACAGAACTGAACAGAGAGGAGACACACATGCAAGAACTCGGACGAATCGAAGACCTGCCCAAAGACTATGTGCAGGACCTGCGCGACCTGAATCTGGTGCCCCTGTGGCCCAGCCTGCGCGGCGTGTTGCCCCCCAAGGTGCCCACCCGCCAGACCCAGCCGACATGCTGGGCCTACAAGGACATCAAGCCTTTGCTGCTCAAGGCGGGCGAACTCACGCCGATCGAAAAAGCCGAGCGCCGTGTGCTGGTGCTGGCCAACCCCGGCCACGGCCTGGAAAAAATGCAGGCCAGCGCGGCCATGTACCTGGGCATGCAACTTCTCATGCCCGGCGAGTGGGCCCCCAGCCACCGCCATACCCCCAACGCGGTGCGCATGGTCGTGGAAGGCGAAGGCGCCTGGACCACGGTGGACGGCGAAAAATGCCCGATGAGCCGCGGTGACTTGATCCTCACGCCCACAGGCCTGTGGCACGAGCACGGCCACGACGGCACCGATCCTGTGATCTGGCTGGATGTTTTGGACTTGCCCCTGGTCTATTACATGGAGGCCAGCTACCACATCAATGGCGACCGCCAGACCGTCCTGCCTGGCCGCAGCGACCAACAATACGCCCGGGGTGGCGTCGTGCCCTCGCAGGTGTTCGAGCGCGGCAAAAAGGCCTACCCCATGCTGCGTTACGCCTGGAAAGACGCCAAAGCCGCCCTGCAGGCGATGGCGTCTGACCAACCAGGTCTGGAACAGGTGCAAGTCACCTACACCAACCCCGAAACGGGCAGCGACGCTGAAAACATCCTGGGCTTTTACACCCTGATGATGCGCCCCGGCCAGAGCCTGCGCCTGCCTGCCCGATCACCGGCTCAGGTGTTCCACGTCATCGAAGGCGCAGTGCAAGCGCAGGTCATGGACAGCACCTTCAGCCTGAGCGCAGCGGATACCTGCTGCGCGCCAGGCTACGAAGCCGTGACCCTGAAAAACCTGCAAACCGATCAACCGGCCTTCGTGTTCATCGCCGACGAATCCCCATTGCACCGCAAACTGGGCGTCTACGAAAACCGGGGCTGAACATCCTGAGCAGCAATCCCTTGTGGGAGCGGTGCCCCCGCCGCAAAAGCACCTCACAGACCACCACCTTTTTGACAAGCCAAACGAGCCACCATGACCTCTTACCTTTTCACCCCACCCGCCACCGAGTCTTTGCCCATCCGTGGCAAGCAGGAACGTTTCCCGATCAACCGCATCTTTTGTGTGGGCCGCAATTACCACGCGCACGCCGTCGAGATGGGCCGCCCCGTCGACAAGAGCGTCGAGCAAGCGTTCTACTTCACCAAGTCACCCCAGACTCTGGTGGAAAGCGGGGCCACGGTGGCCTACCCACCCCGCACCAGCAACTACCACTTCGAGATGGAACTGGTGCTGGCCATTGGCAAAACGGGTTTCCGCGTGAGCGAAGCCAACGCGCATGAGCTGGTCTATGGCTACGCAGCCGGCCTGGACATGACCCGCCGCGACCTGCAACTGGTGGCACGCGACAAAGGCCGCCCTTGGGACACGGGCAAAGACATCGAGCAAGGCTCGGTCTGCACCGAGATCGTGCCCATGCCCGGTGTGATCATCGAAAACGGCGCGATTGCGCTGGAGGTCAACGGCGAAACCAAACAGTCATCCAATGTAGACAAGCTGATCTGGAATATCCGCGAAATCATCGCCGACCTGTCCACCTACTACCACCTGCAACCCGGCGACCTGATCTACACCGGCACGCCTGAAGGCGTGGGCGCGGTGCTGCCCGGCGACAAGATCACCGGCCGCGTTGAAGGCGTGGCCGAGATCGCGCTGACCATCGGTACTGCGGAATAATGACACCATGAAGCTCTACAACTTTTTCCGAAGCGGCACCTCCCACCGACTGCGCATTGCGCTCAACCTCAAGGGCATCGCCACGGACTACGTGGCCGTCGATTTACGGGTGGAAGAGCACCTCAAGGACGCCTTCAAGGCCGTCAACCCACAACAACTGGTGCCCGCGCTCGACACTGGCGAGCAGGTGCTGATCCAGTCACCCGCCATCATTGAATGGCTCGAAGAAAAATACCCGACGCCCGCCCTGCTGCCTGCCGGAGCAGATGCCCGCGCTCATGTGCGTGCGCTGGCGGCCATCGTAGGCTGCGACATCCACCCGATCAACAACCGTCGCATTCTGGAAACCTTGCGTCAAAACTTCGGTGCCAACGAGGAAGTCATCAACACCTGGTGCGGCACCTGGATCGGCGCGGGGTTCGACGCCTATGAATCCTTGCTCGCATCGGACGCCCAACGCGGTGCGTTCAGCTTTGGCGACACCCCTACCCTGGCCGATGTGTACCTGATTCCCCAGATCGAAAGCGCACGCCGTTTCAAGGTGGACCTGTCCCGCTGGCCACGGATCATGGCCATCGAGAAAGCCTGCATGGCCCTGCCAGCCTTCCAGCAAGCCGCACCCATGGCGCAGCCTGACGCCTGAAACCTCTGACGGCAACGCAAGCTGTCAGTTTCAGTCAAAGAAAACCCCGGACAATGCCGGGGTTTATTTTTGAGCTGCAGAATATCCGTGTTAGAGCGCCTAGTTTACCGTTCCAAAGCCACCCACAAGCTGGGCAGTCTGCATTTGTTCAACCTGCTGAGTCTGTGCCGCGAAAAGAACCAGCGCCTGGGCATCACCGGTCACCTGCTCTACACCGAAGAGATTTTTGTGCAGTGCATCGAAGGCCCTGCGGCATCGATCGAGGATGTGTGGGCCAGCCTGCAACGCGATGAACGCCACTACGACATTGAGTTGCTGTCTCGCGGCCCGCTGGCAGAACGCCGCTTTGCCGACTGGAGCATGGCTTTTTCCAGCTACGCTCATTTCAACCGGTACAACATCTCAGGCTTTTTTCCGGTCGATGCACAAGGCATGAACGAGGCCGCACAGCGCTGCGCGGCCGACTGAGGCGCGCTGCTCAGGCAAACACCTCGGTATCCACTTCGCTGTTGGCCTGGGCGTTATAACGGTCACCGGCAACGGTGTTTTGGTTGATGAGCGCCTCCACTCGCACCATCAGGCGCGTGTCCAGTTTCACATCCACGGCACCCAGGTCGTCCAGCAAATGCTCAACCGAGGTGGTGCCTGGAATCGGAATGATGTCATCGCCCTTGTGCAGCAACCAAGCCAGCGCCAGCTGCGAGGGACTGCAACCGGCTTCTTGCGCCAGCGCGCTGTAGGCGGGCAGGAGCTTCAGATTGGCCGCATAGTTGTCCGGTGCAAAGCGGGGCATGGTGCGGCGAATGTCTTTGGCATCCAAGGCGCTGACGTCAAGCGGGCCACACAAAAAGCCCCGCGCCACCGGACTGAAGGCCACGAAGGCCACCCCCAACTCACGGCAAGCCTGCAACACCGCAATCTCGGGGTTGCGCGTCCAGAGCGAATACTCGGTCTGCACTGCGGCAATCGGGTGCACCGCATGCGCTTTGCGCAAGGTGCTGGCCGAAACTTCTGACAGGCCAATGGTCTGGATCTTGCCCTCACGCACCAGATCACTCATCGCCCCTACGCTGTCTTCAATCGGCACTTTTTTATCCCAGCGGTGCAGGTAATACAGGTCGATCACATCGGTCTGCAAACGGCGCAATGCGTCTTCACAAGTCTTTTTGATCGTCTCGGGACGACCGTCGATCACACGCACCTTCTGGCCGCTGCCGTTGTCCACCCCCTGCATGCCACATTTACTGGCCAGGGTGAACTTCTGGCGGTGCGGCTTCATCACCTTGCCCACCAAGGTTTCGTTGGCGCCAAAGCCATACAAGGCGGCAGTGTCAAAAAAATCCACGCCGTGATCCAGCGCAGCCAGCAGCACACGCTCGCCCTGTTCGGCTGACACGGGCGTGCCGTAGGCATGACTGAGGTTCATGCAGCCCAAACCAATGGCACTGACGGAGAAAGAAGCAATTTGTCGGGTTTTCATGCGATCTATCTTATCCGGCCCCACACAAGCCCCAGGCAAGGGCTTCGCCCCGGTTTGTTCGATAATCGCACGCATCCACAGGAACAAAACATGAGCAGCCCAGACGACACCCCATTTGACGCCCGGGACTGGATTGCGGGGCTTGAAAAAGGCCTGTCCGTGATCGAGGCTTTTGATGCCGCCCACACCCGCATGACTGCCACCGAAGCCGGTGCACGGTGTGGCATGACGCGCACCGCAGCCCGCCGTTACCTCAAAACGCTGGCCCACCTGGGCTACATGGGGACCGATGGCAAACAGTATTGGCTCAACCCACGCATCCTGCGGCTGGGCCATGCCTATCTCGAATCCGCACGCCTGCCCCGGCTGGTGCAACCGTTTTTGCAACGCATCACGGCGGGCACCGAAGAAATCGCCTACCTGGGCGTGGTCGATGGGGCCGACACCGTGTTCATCGCTCGCAGCGACAGTCACCGCCACACCTCATCAGGCTACCTGCCGGGTTCACGCATCCAGGTACAGGTCACAGCGGCCGGCATGGCGGTGCTGGCCTGCCAGGACGAAAAAGACATCAAACTTTGGCTCGACACCCATGAATTGCGTTCATTCACGTCGTACACCATGGCCCAGAAAAGCACCTTGCATGAGGCCCTGATGCAATTCAAACGGCAAGGCTGGGCCGTCTCCGAGCAGCAACTGGAACTCAACTTTCGGGGCATTGCCGTGCCCTTGCTCGACCGCAACAACCACGCCCACGGGGCCATCAGCGTGACCATGCCCATCAACCGGGAAGAAACCGACCACGCCTTGCAAAGGCTGCTGCCCGTGTTGCAAGAAGCGGCCCGCAACCTGCGCCCATTGCTGTGAAGCTTTGGGCGTTGGCGCAGCGGCTGCGTCGTCAGATCTTGCCCTCGGAAAAATTTGACCGCAGGGCATTCGTCCCGCCCTTAGCCTCTCGCAGCCATCCTGGTCAATCCAGCCGGTAAAGGCGCAGCGGCCCAGTGAAACAAATCGGCGGTCTCGCTGGCTCCAGCATAGCCCGCAGTGAATGCACGCGTCGCCAATTCTGCCGTTGGCGGGCTCGTCTGCGCCTGGTAGAGCGCGTTTTGGGCTCGCAACAGGGCTTCTTGAGCCGAGTCGTCCAAGGCCCACAGTGGTGCCGCGCCCAGCCGCGCATGCAAGCGGATCGAGGTGACGCCCACTTTGAACGGGATACCCATCACCTGCGCATGTACACGTTCTGCCCATGTAGGACCATCATGGGCATCCGGCTGGTGCAACAACACCCCGAATTCATTCCCCTTCAAATGCGCAACGCAATCCGCCTCCTGAAAACATGCTCGTAGCCGATGTGCAAAATCCAGCAACAGCCCCTCCATGGGCTCCTGACCAAACTCTTCACGGATGCGCTTGAGGTCTTCCAGATGCAGCAACACCAACCAGGCTTGCGCACAAGAATCACGCTGCAGTTCGGCGTGCCGCTCTTGCAAGAGTGCCATGAATTCACGGCGGGTGTGCAGTGCGATCCACGCGCCCTGCGCCGCACTCTGAGGCAAGCGCTGCTCTTGCCGCTTTCGCTCGGTGATGTCGCGGGCATAGCCCAGCTTCCATATCGGTTGATCCGGCCCCGTTTGCTCCACCTGGTGCCATTCCACCCAACGTGTCTGGCCCCGAAAATCAAACGGCAGCTCGTGCAGCCCCCCCGCTTCGGCCGCCTGCTGGACTGCGCTCACCCATTCAGGCAGGACTTGCCCCTGAAAACCGGTCGCTTCGGAAGGGGGCGCCTCCATCCAGGCCCTGAACGGGGCATTGGTAACAACCAGTCGACCTGCCTCATCTTGCCCCCACAGCATAAACGGGGCGTGATCGAGAAGCGCCTGCTGGCAGCGCTGTTGGGCCAAACTGGTGGCCATGCGCTGATGTTCTGCCGTGATATCGGTCATCACCAGACGCACTTCCTGCCCACTTTCATCGGTCGTGGCATCCACACGCAACACCACCTGAGCACGATGCCCCGACGCTGGCAATGACACCTCGCAATGGCGGCGGCATTTGCCACTGAGCACTTCCTGATGGAAAGCCATGAACACTTCGCGACTGTCGTCGTCCAGCAAACTGGTGAGCATGGGCTGCGTGTGGTTCGAGCGTTGCAGGCCCAACAAAATGGCCCCGGCCAAATTGGTCCCGATGACCCGCCCCTGTTCATCCAGCGAAGCCAGGCCCACAGGTGCGAAGTCATACACATCCTGGTACTTCTGCAGCAAGGCCTGCCCGTCATCGACGGGTTCATGGTCCAGGACCTGAGGCTGAACAGCCACATCGCAGAGCGGCAGACCGATGGTTCGATGGTCTGAAATGCCCCCCTCCAACTGGCCCAAGCGTTCAAAAATCCGACGGGTTTCGGATTGAACGATCCCAAAACACTCACAAACCTGTGAGGCCAAGCCTGCCCGGTCATGGATGGTGATTTTTCCACGGCTGTTGCTGACCCAACCCTCTGACTGGAATTTACCCAAGGCCTGGGTCACTGATTCACGCCGAACCCCCAGCATGCTGGCGATGTTTTCATGGGTGACCCTCAATTGGTCCGATGACAGGGCCTGCAGACTGGTCAACAACCAAAAACTCAGGCGTTGACTGATGGCATGGTGCCGACTGCACACAATGCTTTGCGCCATTTGAATGAGCAACGCCTGCACGTGGCCCAGGGCCAATTGATGAAGTACCGGGTTGACACGCAACTCTTCCTGAAAATCGCCTGCAGCCATGCGCCAGGCGCGTCCTGCCGACTGCACCATCATCCTGTGGTTCATGGACGCCCCGCCCAAAATCAGGGACACACCCAACAAGCCATCCCGGCCCACCTGCGCCAACTCGGAAGTCTCGCCATCCCGTGTGGTCGACACCAAAGAGGCTGTGCAGGTGGTCGGGAAATACACATGTTCAACCGGTTTACCCGACTGACCAATGAACTGTCCCGCCTGCCAGTCCACCGGGGTCAGTTGTTCAGCCAGACGCATGTATTGGTCCATTGGCAGTGCGGCCAACAGCCGGTTATGACGGGGGCTGTCAAGCATGGGGTATGACATGTGAATCCTTTCAATGGCCAGACTGGCCACCCGTCATGCCAGAGCACAACTGGACCCGGGATGAGAAATCGCCTGCGGGCAGGGAAAACGCCACGGGCCACGAAGACACCTGATCGGCCGACGGCTGCACGGACAGGCCCTCAGGAAAATGCCCGAACAGCAAAGCATCCAGTTCGGCCGGTGTCAAAATTGCTGCCCCTTTCAGTAAAGGGGCTGATGGTGAAAACGGGTGCATCTGAAATCCTCCAAAAAATCAGGCAGACTGACCGATCCATCGGATGGCCATCGCCCATGCAGGCCTCCATGCTCTGGTCTGACCGACGCGCCGTCCACTGACCTGAAGGTTGAATTCAGCAGGCAACACGGGCTATATCGCCTCCTATGGCCCCGATATGCCGGTAACCAAGGCATCACAAAACCGGTAAGCCAACACCGAAAAACCCGTGCAGCGGGCGTGTCATCACGCAAGCCCCAGCCATTTGCAGCGCCCGTCACGCGGTCAATGCGCAAAGACAAAGAAAACCGATTGGCCGGTTGAACAAGGCATCACCCGGGCCAAGCGCCCAAAGGACAGAGAAGATCCATATCCGCTTGGCTATCGCACGAACTACCCCATCAAGTCGGCTCAAAACACACCTTAGGTTGGTTTTCTGAATCCATGGCACTGCGCACCATGGTTGCGCTGCAGATCAGAAGTTTGCAGCCCCGATTCGGGGAAATTGTTCAACGCATGTCGACACAACTGTGTCGACATCCACACGGAGCACATGATGGCCAAAAAAATCACTTCCACACAAAAATCCCTGTCACCGGATTGGACGAACGACGATTCAGACACCCAGAATTCGTTGCTGTACACACCGGTCGAACACCATGCTGAGCCACAAACCGCTGCGGCACACATCAGCCAAACCTCGCAAACGTGCAACAAATCCTCCCTGGCGGCATACACGCCCGGTTCATCGCATGCCGAGCCGCAGACCTCTGTCATGAACACCAGCATGAACAGCGTCAAGGTGGACGCAGCCATTACATCGACCACCGACAGCATCAGCAAGGTTTACCAACACTGGGCCGATGGCGATGCGGCCAGACAAACCGGTGCCGAATGGAACAACAACATCCTCTCGGACAGCAAGTCGGATTATTTTGAAGCCGAGGTGGTTCCGCATGTCTTTTATTACAAAGCCAGCAACAACAGCCCCCTGGTCCAGGGTCACAGTTATTCGTTCAACATCACCTACAACCACTACCAGGCCAACACCAATGCCGGCGGTTTCCTGTACATGACGACAGCAGACATTGACCGTCAACCCGCCAACCTGCTCAGCACCGCACCCGTTCTGGACAGCGATGGCTTTGTCAATGGTGGCGGCATGCAGGGCAATTTCCAGACGGTTCATGCCAACGTCACGGCAGTGAGCGCTGTGCAGTACAGCGATGGCGGATCCGGTGGCGGCTCCATCGATGGTCACGTCACCGTCACCTTCACGTACACCGGAGAAACCACCCGATCTGGTGGCGCAGAAATCATGTATGGCTTGATGATTGCGGCACCCGGCATGGTCCCTGATCAAGGTCATGGCACCACGCTCGGTGCCCACGCCTGGAGTGGTGGCTCGCTGCAAACCACGGTAGACATCGGCGGCAGCGGTGCCACTTCGATCCAACTCAGCCCCTCCGCCATCATTCCGGGTGAAATCAGTGGGATGAAATTCAGCGACATCAACGGAGATGGCGTTCGCGATGCCGATGGTATCGACAACCTGGCAGGAACGTCCGATGACGAATCCGGCCTGAGTGGCTGGACGATTTTTCTCGACAGCAATGGCAACGGCACCCTCGATGGCATCGAAAAATCGACCACCACCGACGTCAATGGCCATTACGCTTTTTCCGTCACGCCCGATGCCGATCCGTCTGATCTGGACAACGATCCCTATGTCGTTCGCGAGATCCAACAAAGCGGCTGGATGCAAACCACAGTCAACCCAGCACCCATCCTGATCACGGCCCTGGATCCGACTGAAAAGGATGTCAATTTCGGCAACATGCAGCTGCACCCCAGTCTGAACATCATCAAGGATGCAGTGGTCGCCGGAGGCACCGCCGATGTGGTCGGTGAAATCATCGGCTACACCATCGCCGTGCAAAACACCGGCAACCAGACCCTGACCGGCGTGCAAGTGAGTGATCCATTCATCAGCGACCTGACTCTGGTAGCCGACGCCGCCACAGACGATGGTGAACTCGATGTGGGCGAAACCTGGCACTACACCGCCAGCCATGCGGTCACACAGGCCGAGATCGACGCAGGCGTCAACATCGTCAACACCGCCACAGCCGACTCGGACCAGACCGATCCCGACACGGCACAAGCCTCGGTTCCCGTGTCCCAAACGCCCTCCTTGAACATCATCAAGGATGCAGTGGTCGCCGGAGGCACCGCTGATGTGGTCGGTGAAGTCATCGACTACACCATCGCCGTACAAAACACCGGCAACCAGACCCTGACCGGCGTGCAAGTGAGTGATCCATTCATCAGCGACCTGACTCTGGTAGCCGACGCCGCCACAGACGATGGTGAACTCGATGTGGGCGAAACCTGGCACTACACCGCCAGCCATGCGGTCACACAGGCCGAGATCGACGCAGGCGTCAACATCGTCAACACTGCCACGGCCGACTCGGACCAGACCGGTCCCGCAAGCGATGGTGCATCCATCCCTGTCGAGCAAAAACCCGCCCTGTCGATCGACAAAGCCATCGCCGGCGTCACTGGCGGGAACGGCAACGCATCGGCCGATGTCGCAGGCGACGTGCTGAATTACACGGTCACGGTGTTCAACACCGGCAACATCACGCTCACCGGCGTGACTGTTGAAGACGACATGACGCCGCTGAATATCACGGGTGTGACACTGGCCCCAGGTGAAAGCCAGACGTACCTGACCAGCTACACCCTCACCCAGCAAGACATCAATACCAACGGGGGCGGCAACGGCTACATAGAAAACACCGCAACAGCCGACAGCGCACAGACAGATTCGGTGAGCGACATGGAACCCATGCCCTTGGCCATCCGGTCCACCTTGACGCTGAACAAATCACTGACCAGCATCACCGGCGGCAATGGCAACAGCGTGGCTGACGCGGCGGGTGACCTGCTCAACTACACCGTGACGGTGGCCAACATCGGCAGCACAGATTTGACCCATGTGTCGGTGACAGACCCCAGCACGGGCTTGGACATCCACGATGTCACATTGGCACCGGGGCAAAGTGCCGTTTACACCACAACCTACACCCTGACGCAATCGGACCTGGACAGCAATGGTGGTGGCGATGGCTTCATCGACAACGTGGCCACTGCCAGCTCTGACCAGACGCCACCGGAGACCGATGGAGAGTCCACGGCTTTGCTGCGCACCATCGGACTGGGCGTGGACAAAAGCGTCACCGGGATTTCTGGCGGCAACAACAATGCTTTTGCAGATGCGGCAGGCGACTTGTTGCACTACGCAGTCAACGTCTACAACCCCGGCACCGTCACCCTCACCCATGTGACCGTTCTGGATGAACTGACCGGTTTGACCCAAACCATCGATACACTGGCCCCCGGTGCCCAAGCGACCTACAACACCACCTACACTTTGACCCAGGCCGATCTGGACAACAACGGCGGTGGCAACGGCTACATCGAAAACCTCACGGTGGTGGACTCGGACCAGACGGCACCGGCTTATGACAATGAAACGGTGCAATTGTTGCGCATCCCGGTTCTGTACCTGAACAAGACATTTGTGAATGTCACAGGCGGCAATGGCAACAACCTGGTCGATGCCGTGGGTGACTCGCTCAATTACAGCATTCTGGTGGCCAACCCCAGCAACGTGACCTTGACCGATGTCAGCTTAGATGAAGCGCTCACGGGTCTGCACCTGTCCGGCCTGACACTGGCTCCGGGTGTCACGCACACCTACGTGAGCAGCTACCTGTTGACCCAGGACGACCTGGACAACAACGGCGGCAACGATGGTTACATTGACAACATCGCCATGGCCGACTCGGCACAAACCAGCCCGGTCTCGGACATCGAGTCCGTGCCAATATTGCGCAGCGTGGCCATGACCTTTGACAAGCACATCGTGGGCATCTCCGGCGGGAACGACAACCTGCTGGCGGATGCGGCTGGCGATCTCCTCAACTACAGCTTCACCGTCACCAACCCCGGCACCACCACGCTGACGCAATTGTCCGTGGTCGACAACCTCACTGGCCTGCACGAAAACCTGGCCACTTTGGCACCTGGTGCCACGGTGGCCTACAACGCCAGCTACACACTGACGCAAGCTGACCTGGACAGCCAGGCAGGGGGAACCGGTGTGCTCATCAACATCGCCACGGCTTCCAGCCACGAAATCCCGTCTGTGGTCGATGCAGAAGGGATCAGCCTGATCTATCAACCCAGCATCGATTTGACCAAATACGTCTCGGTTGACAACGGTTTGACATGGAACGATGCCAATGCCCCGACTGGCCCGAGCTTGTCGTCCGATGCGGGCATCTCCCCGCAATTCAAATACACGGTGAGCAACAACGGCAACATCACCCTGGCCGACGTGGTGCTGACCGACGCGGTCTATGACCTCAACGGTGGAGAGACCGGGACAGCACATACCTTCGGAACACTGGCTGTGGGGACATCACTGGACTTCATCTTCACAGGCGCCAGCTGGGCCGCAGGGCAGCAGTCCGGCGATGCCACGGTCACGGTCGCTGCGATGCCAGCGGTTCTGGACATTGACAACGCTTATTACTTGGGCGTTTGAGCAGCGGTCAGCAGATCGCCATTCAGAGCAGGTCACCCGCAACAGGGTGACCTGTTTTTTTTCATGCTTACCGGATTGCCCGTATCGCCTTAGCTGTTTCAAAGGATTGAGCACCACCACTGCGGTGCCTACCCTTGGTTCATCGCGTCTTCCATTTTTTGCGGCGCGCTGCGAAGCAAACAACACGGTCTATTCAGCCCCAAGATATGCACTTCTTCTCACCAAGCACCCTGCTCCTGTCGCTGGCTCTGGCCCCCATCTTTTGTCATGCTCAAAGCCTGAAAGAAACGGTGCTGACGGCCCTGCGTCAATACCCCAGCATTTCCGCGGCCCAGGCCAAATTGGCCGCAACGCAGGCCGACATCACCCGGGCACAGGCCGGACACTGGCCACAGGTGACATGGACTGGAACCCAACACCATGACCACAGCGAAGCACTGAAAGATCATTGGACACAAACACCCAACATCAGTCTGAACCTGTGGTCAGGCGGGCGCATTCAGTCCGATGTAGAGAGGTCCCGGGCACTGGACGAGGCCAGCAGGCAGCAAGTTCACATCACAAACGATGACGTCGCCTTGCTGGCCACAGAAGCCTACCTGCAGTGGGCCCATCAACACCAAATGGTCAGACTGGCCGAAGAAAACTGGGCCACCCACGCGCACATTTTTCATGACTTCCAAAAAATCACCGAAGTCGATCCGGGTCGCCGCATTGACCTGATTCAGGCCGAGGTCCGTTTTGACAATGCACGCCTTGCGGTTCTGCGAAGCCGCAACGACCTGAGCCATGCCCAGCAACGCATGCGCCGGGTGCTGGTGGGTGATTTGCCCCAGGAACCCAGCGGACTGGATTTTTTCCCGGTCACCACATACAGCACAGCCGAAAACGCCTTGCAGGGTTTGAACAGCAAACACCCGGTCATTGCCAATCTGCAAGCCCAGATAGACGCGGCACAAGCGGGTGTTCGTTATGCGCAGGCCCAATATGCCCCCACCCTGAACCTGACCCACACCAAGCTCATTTATCCCGTGGGTCCTGCAGGACCTTACACCACCCAATTGCAACTGACGGTGCCTCTGTGGGACGGTGGCACCACCCGAGGCCATGTGGGTGTGGCCCGTGCCAATCTGCAAGCCTTGCAGCACAACCTGACCGAAAACCGCCTGCTGCTGGAAGAACAACTGCTCACCGCTTGGGCCGACGCGCAATCAGCCCACCTGCGAGCAGAAATTGGTTGGCAGCAAAGCCTGGTCGCCCAGGACCTGACCACCGGTTATCGCCAGCAATTTCAGGTGGGCCGGCGATCGTTGCTCGATCTGCTCAACATCCAGAGCGATCACTACACCTACCAGACCAACGCCTTCCAGGCGGTGTACGAGTACCGGGTCGCACAGGCACGGATTTTGGCCACACTCGGTGAACTGGCCCTGGCCTACACCCGCGCCGACCCCGATGTCACCCCAAGCCCCCCCCCACCACAAGACTGACATCATGAAAAACATCCCCATGGACGCTTCAGGTGCAAGCCAGCAAGAACCTGCAGAAAAAGGAACAGCACCCAACGCATCTGAAGTGCGCGACCCCTTGCTGGTCTGCCTGACACTGGCTGCAGGACGGATCGGACGCCCCATCCACCTGGCGGCATTGCGCACCGGTTTTGCAACCGATGAGAATGGGCGAATTCCGATGAACGATTACCCGGAGCTGGCCCGAACTCACGGCATGACCGCTGCTTGGTCGCGAACGGACGCCACGCAACTGCCCCCGTATGTGCTGCCTGCGTTGGTCCCTTTCATGGACGGACGAGCCTGTGTGCTGCTGGGCTTGTCGGGGCAGACAGCCACCGTCTGGATGGCCGAAACCGGAAAAACCGACATTCAGCTGCCCCTTTCCGAACTCCGGGCCATGAGCGCGGGTGAGATGCTGGTTCTCAAGCCCGCGCCTGAAAAAACGCCCCACCAGCTCGTGCACTTCAACAATGAAGCCATGGCCTGGTTTTGGGACACACTGTGGCGACACAAGCATTTTTACGGCGAATCCATGATGGCGGCTGTGGTGGCCAATGTGCTGACACTGGCTGCGGTGTTCTTCACCATGAACGTGTACGACCGCGTCGTCCCGACCCAGGCCTACACATCGCTGTGGACACTGGCCGCAGGCACCACGGCAGCGATTCTTCTGGAATTTGGCACCCGCTGGCTCAAGGCGCGTCTGGTCGATCTGGGCGGTCGCAAAGCCGATCTGAGCCTCAATGCGACCTTGCTGCGCGAGATCATGGCCATCCGACTGGAACACCGCCCCCAATCGATCGGGATCTTTGCCAGTTCCATGCGCGACTTTGAAGCGCTGCGTGAATTCATGTCATCGGCCTCGATGGTGATGCTGGCCGACTTGCCGTTCATCTTGTTGTTCATCGCCATGATTGGCCTGATTGCCGGCCCTTTGGCCTGGATTGCCGCGGCCGCAGTGCCTGTGCTTTTGGGCGTGGGCCTGCTCGCACAGCGTCCGCTCATGCATGCCATGCGCGAGAGCATGAAAGAAGCTGGCGACAAACAAAGCGTGCTGGTCGAATCTTTGTTGAATCTGGAAATGCTCAAAGCACACCATGCCGAAAGCTATTTGCAACACCGCTGGGAAAAGGCCAACCTGGCCAGTTCGGCCTCCTACAAAAGAATACGCGCCTTGAGCAACCTGATCCTGGGCCTGACGACAACAACCCAGCAACTCGTCACCGTGGCGATGGTCGTGTACGGCGTTTACCTGATTGGCGACAACGCCCTCACACTGGGCGGCCTGATCGCTTCGGTGATTTTGGCGGGTCGGGCCATCTCGCCTTTGGGCAGTGTCATGTCGCTGGCCACCCGTTATCAACAAGCCAAAACATCGCTGGACACGCTGGATGCATTGATGAAACGCCCCCGCGACCGCGACAAACACAAACGCTATGTGGTGCCCGAAACCATCCAGGGTGCGCTGCGTGCGCAAGCGCTTGAATTTTCTTACCCGGCCGAATCGTCCAGACCAGTCATCAAGGCACTCTCACTTGACCTGAAAGCGGGTGAACATTTGGCCTTGCTGGGTCGCATTGGCAGTGGCAAAAGCACCTTGCTGCGGCTGCTGGCGGGTCTGTATACCCCGCTGCAAGGCCATGTTTTGGTAGATGGTTTGGACCTTCAACAGATTGAACCGGCCGAACTGCGCAGCCACATGGGTTATGTGGGCCAGGAGGCCCAGCTGTTCATGGGCACCTTGCGGGACAACCTGGTGTTATCGGACAGCTGGATCAGTGATGCCCGGCTCATGGAGGTGCTGAAACAGCTGGACATTGACAACTGGGTGGCCACCCATCCCCGCGGACTGGACATGCCCTTGACCGAAGCCGGCGGCGGTTTGTCCGGCGGTCAACGTCAATTGCTGGCCATTGCCCGGCTGATGCTGCGCGATCCCAAACTGGTGTTCATGGACGAGCCCACATCCATGATGGACGCGACCACAGAAGCCAAAGTCATCGAGGTGCTCGGCCAATGGCTACAAGGCCGGACATTGGTGTTGGCCACCCACCGTCTGCAATTGCTCGTCTGGGTGCATCAGATCGCCTTGCTGGATCGCGGCCAACTGCTGATGCGGGGGCCACGCGATGAACTTCTGAAAAAACTCAGCCAGGGCATTGCGCCATTGGCCCCGGCCGGTTCGGGCCCTGCGGCTGCGGCCGCGCACCACGCCGCCCTCGTCCCTCTCTGAACCACCCCCAAGGCATCGTCATGAAAAAACCCATCCGGATGCAGCCTCTGCGCCATGAACCCCTTCAGATGCACAGCATCGAAGACGACGAACGCCGCACCAGCCGCAACCTGGTCTGGATCATGTCGCTGGCGCTCATCACGGCCGGCGCCTGGGCAGCCAATTTTCATCTGGACGAAATCACCAAAGGCACCGGCAAAGTCATCCCGTCCAGTCGCGAACAGGTGGTGCAGAGTCTGGATACCGGCATCCTGGCACAGTTGTTGGTGCATGAGGGCGATGCCGTGGTCAAGGATCAGGTGCTGTTGCGCATCGACGATGCGCGATCAGGCCCGGTGTACCGGGAGGCCCGTGAAAAATGGGTGGGGCTGGCCGCGCAAGCCGCACGTTTGCGCGCAGAAGCCAACGGCACCCGCATCCAGTTCCCGCCAGAAATTCGGGACATGCCGCAGGTGATGCAACGCGAAATACAGACCTTCCAGGCCAGAAAGCGGGCACTGGACGAACAGATTCAAGCGCTCAACCAGTCACAAATGGCCCTGAGCAGGGAACTGGCCTTGACCACCCCCCTGGTGGCCCAGGGGGTGATGTCTGAAGTGGAGTTGCTCAGGTTGCAACGCCAGCATGCCGAGATGCAATCGCACATCGCAGAAAGAAAAAATCGCTACCTGACCGATGCTCACAACGAATGGGTCCGGGTGGAGTCCGAACTGGCCCAGACCCGGGAAAACACCCTGGCCCGCGAGGATGCCCTCAGGCGTACTGTGCTCAAAGCCCCGATGGATGGCATCGTGAAAAATATCCAGACAACCACCCTGGGGGCCGTGATCCAGAGTGGCCAGAACATCCTCGAAATCGTGCCCATACACGACGACATGCTGGTCGAAGCCTATGTCAAACCCTCTGAAGTGGCATTTCTCAAAGTCAACCAACCGGCGACCGTGAAACTGAGCGCATACGACTACAACAAATACGGGGGCCTGGAAGGCGTGCTTGAACACCTGAGCCCCGACACGCTGCGCGATGAAAACAAACCCCGTAAACCTGGCAGTGCCCCCGTGGACCTGGAAGAAGGGTTCTATCGAATTCTGGTTCGCATCACGGACACCCGCCTGAACCGCCACGGCATGCAGATGGTGGCCACACCCGGCATGACCGCCACCGTCGAGATCAAGACGGGCCAAAAAACAGTGCTGGAATACGTGTTGCGCCCCTTGCAGGCCCTGGGTCAGGCTTTGCGGGAACGCTGAATCATTCGTTCGGCCTCGGCTGGCTGTGATGGGAGACCCCCATCACAGCAGCAGTGCCCTCTTGTCAAACGACCGCAGCCGCAGCGCCCGTGGTGTGTGCGCCGCCGAGGAACAAGCGCTCCATTTGAGGATCGGCCAGGATCTCTGCGGCCGATTTGTACAACACCAATCGCCCGGACTCCAGTGCAATGGCATTGTCCGAGTACTTGAGGGCACTCTTGACGTTTTGCTCCACCATCAAAACCGTGGTGCCCTGGTCAGCCAGCTTGCGCAGCAGCTTGAACACGTCTTGCACCACCATCGGCGACAGGCCAATGGAGGGCTCGTCAATCAGCAACACTTTCGGGCGCAACAACAGGGCGCGGCCAATTTCAAGCTGTTTTTGCTCCCCGCCGGACAAGGCAGAGGCACGCGAATTCATGCGTTCTTTCACACGCGGGAAAAACTCCAGCACTTCCGGGATGCGCTCGTGCGTGGTTTTCATGCCCAGGGTGATGCCGCCCAGCTCCAGGTTTTCATACACACTGAGCTGACCAAACAGGTTACGGCCCTGGGGCACAAACGCGATGCCTTCGGCCAGCAGGGCTTTTTGTGTGGCCCCGGTGATGTCCTTGCCGTGCAGGCGGATTTGGCCTTGCCGAGGCTTGAGCAAACCAAACAGGGTTTTGAGGACGGTGGACTTGCCCGCGCCATTGGGGCCAATCAGCAGCGTGATCGAGCCTTTGGGCACCTTGAACGACAGGTTGTTCAGGATCATGAAATCCTTGTAGCCTGCGACCACATCGTCAAATTCGATGCAGGTGTCTGCTGTTTTGTCTGTCATGTCAGTTCCCCAAATAGGCGTCCAGCACCTGCTTGTTGGCCCGGATTTCCTCAGGTGTGCCAATGGCCATCACCTGCCCCTCAACCATCACCATGATCCGATGGCACAAATCCATCACAAAGTCCATGTTGTGTTCGATCACGACAAAACTGCCTTTGCGCGACCTGTTCAGTTCTTTGAGCAAGGTGCTGATGCCGCCCACCAAAGACGGGTTGACACCGGCGCAGGGCTCATCGAGCAAGACCAGATCGGGCTCGCTCATGAAAGCCATCGCGATGTCCACCAGTTTTTGCTGGCCGTAGCTCAGTTCACCGGCTTTTTTGTCGGCCACATGGCGGATGTGGAACTGGTCGATCAAAGCATCGGCCTTGTCGCCCAAACCAGAGTCACTGGGCGCAAACATGCGACTGAACATGCTGCCCTGGTGCTCCTGGGCCGCAACGATCAGGTTGTCGCGCACCGTCATCTTGCCAAACACCTGCAAAGTCTGGAATGTGCGGCCCACGCCGCGGCGGTTGAGCTCCAAGGGGCCCAGCTGGGTGACATCTTCGCCGTTGAGTTCGATCTTGCCCTCGTCGGGGGTGATCTGGCCCAGCATGCTGTTGAACAAGGTGGTCTTGCCTGAACCATTGGGACCGATCACCCCAAAAATTTCGCCGGGACGCACTTCAAAAGACACCCCGCCCACCGCCTGGATCGCACCGTAGGCTTTTTTGATGTTGGAGACTTTCAGAACAGGCTGGATCATGCTTTGACTCCTGCAGCTGCGCGGGCAGCCGAGGCCTCACGCGATTGGCGACGGGCTTTGATGCGGTCTGGGATGCTGAGCAGCCCATCGGGCAACCAGATCATGAGGAAAACCACGGCGGCACCAAACACAAACAAATACCAGGCTTGGGCAAAGCGCAGCCACTCGGGCAACACCACGCCAACGGCCGAGCCCAGCACGGGGCCAAGGAAATAACCGGGGCCACCGACCACCACCATCAGATACATCATGATGGACGCACCCACGGTGAACAAAGCCGGATCAATGAACTGCACTTGCGATGCATAGAGGCCACCTGCCACACCGGCATACACCGCACCGATGGCAAAGCTCAACAAGGTGTAACTGCGTGTGTCGATGCCCAGACTCTCAGCACGGATGGCGTTGTCACGCAGCGCCGTGAACGCCTTGCCCCAGGGCGAGCGCAGCAAACCCCACAACAGCAGCCCCAGCACGATGGTGAAAGTCAGCACCAGGTAGTAATAAGCCAGGTTGCCGTCAAAGCTGATCCCCCCCAGACTGGGGCGAGCAATGTTGTTGATGCCAAAAGTGCCCCCGGTGAGCCATTCTTCGTTGCGCATCACCAACCACAAAGCGGTGTTGAAGCCCAAGGTGGCGAAGGCCAAGTAGATGGTTTGCACACGCAAAGCCGGAAAGCCCAATGCCAAACCCGTAAAAAAGCAGATGAGCGCCGCCACCGGCAAGCCCAACCAGAAACTGAACCCCGCCTTGAGCAAAATGGCCACGGTGTAGGCCCCGATGCCAAAAAACGCGGCATGGCCCAGAGATTTCTGTCCGGCATAACCCACCGTCAGGTTCAGCCCCATGGTGGCAATGATGAACACCAGCCAGGTGGTGAACATGTGAATGCCATAGTTTTTGAGGAAACCAGGCACGAAGATGAGCGCGGCCAATCCGGCCAACACCCCCAACAGCTTGAGCTTTTTCATACTTTGCGCTCCTCTTTCTTGCCGAGCAGGCCTTGGGGTTTGAACAGGATCACAACCATGAAAATAATCAGGGCGACTGCGTCTTTGTAAGCAGGAGAAATGTAGGCCGCAGCCAGGTTTTCGCATACCCCCACGATCAGGCCTCCCAGCAGCGCGCCGCGCGAATTGTTGAAACCACCAATGATGGCCGCAAAGAATGCCTTGTTGCCCAAGCCTTCGCCCATGTCGAACTTGGCCAAGTAAGTCGGCGTGACCAGCAAGGCCGCTGCCGCAGCCAAAATCGCGTTGATGGCAAAGGTGTAGAAAATCATGCGGGGCACATTGATGCCCAACACCGAAGCGCTCTCGGTGTTTTGCGCCACCGCCTGCATGGCGCGCCCGGTCACGGTTTTGTTCAAAAAGGCTTGGGTCACCAGCACCAGCACCATGGCCAACACAAAAGTGCCCACATCACCGGCCGAGAATGTGACGCCGGCCACGTCAAAAATCACGTCGGGGAAAACTTGTGGGAAGGGTTGAGGTTCGGCGCTGTAGCCGGCGCGCACGCCATTTCGCATGGCGATCGACAGGCCGATGGTGGCCACGACGATGGGCATCATGCCGTACTTGAACAGCGGATCAACCAGCCCCCGCTTGAACAACCACCCCAAAATGATGACTGACAAGACAATGGTCAATGCGAACGCGAGGTACAGCGACAGGCCGGAACCCAGCAGCATCACCATCATGAAAGCGGGCAACATCACAAACTCGCCCTGCGCGAAATTGATGGTGCCTGAAGCCTGCCACAGCAAAGTGAAGCCCAGCGCGGCCAGGGCATAAATGCTGCCCGTGGCCAGGCCACTGAAGAAAAGTTGCAAAAAGTCGGTCATGGGTGAACTCCGAAATCGGGGGAAGCAGGCTCGCCTGGTCGTCCTGCGGCAGACCTCATGGCCTGCCGGGCCTGAAAAAAAGCGGACCCGCGCAGGAGCCCGCTTTTTTCAAAACGCTGCTTACTTTTTAGCGTTCAGCGCAGGCAAGGTGGCATTGATCACAGGGTGACCGTTTTTGACCTCAATCAGGAAGCTTTCGCGGTCCAGATCGCCTTTGTCGTCAAAGCACACATCCATCAGGATGCCAGGATGCTGTTTGGTGCTGAAGCAACTGTTGCGGATGGCAGCCGCAGCGGCCTTGCGATCGAGCTTGCCGGCTTTTTCAATCGCGGCCTTGAGCACGTACACACCGGTGTAACCCTTGATCCCGTTGTGATCGGATTCGGTTTTGAATTCGGCCTTGTATTTGGCACCAAACGCCTTGAACTGGGGCGCATCAACCGTCAAGCCCACGTGAGCCAGCGCACCGTTGGCGGATTCACCGGCCAACTCGATCACTTTCTGCCCCGTCAAAGTGGTTTCACCGATCAGCATTTTCTTGACGCCCTGCTTGCGGAATTCACGCAAGGCCCGGGCAGATTCTTCTTCGTTGGTGTAAACGAAGATCGCATCGGCATCGGTCTGCTTGGCTTTGAGCACGGCAGCAGAAAAATCAACCTGACCCGCATCGGTGGAGATATCGGCCACGATCTTGGTGCCCGTGCCTTCGAGCA
>Ga0228701_1000623_pt1 | contig 27975 bp, 30 predicted proteins | sample McNCre117_Aug_MG_2_FD_178017 | JGI IMG/M metagenome (GOLD analysis project Ga0228701, IMG submission 178017) | Freshwater microbial communities from McNutts Creek, Athens, Georgia, United States - 11-17_Aug_MG | ecosystem: Environmental > Aquatic > Freshwater > Creek | place: USA: Georgia... | reverse complement strand
TCCACCAGTTCCTGTGTCAGGTCCACGTTCGCGCGTTCTGTGGCACCAGCGCGAATCGATCCAAAACCAGCCGAGCCGGCTTCGCCGATCTTCGCGTTGCCCGAGGTGGCCGATGCCAGGTAAGAGGCGTCACCCACTTGGCGCAAGCCCGTGGGGCTGGAGAAGTTGGCGACCACAATCTTGCCCAAGGACACCTGAGAGCCGTTGGAGTAAGTGGCATTGACCAGACCGTCTGTGCCAATGTCCAGTCCCATCAGCTCCCCTTCAGGCGCACCGTCCTGAGACTGAGACAACACGGCGAAGGAGCTGGAGTACTGCGTGGATTGTGTGAAGTCGATGGACATCGTCAACGCACCTTTACCGCCTTCCAGGAAGGCCGTTTCAAAGCCCATGGGTTTGATGGGCGAGACGGGTTTGCCGGTCAGGTCAAAGGTGAGCTCTCCGCGATCCAGGAACACAGGCCACCAGTCGGTTTTGGTGTTGAGATCGGAAATGTCTTCGGTTTGTTTGCCATTGCGAACGTACTGGAGGGCACCGTTGTCCGCGTATTGGGCCAACTTGATCCATTGGGTGGTTTGACCGAAACGCATCTCGGTATTGGCCAGCCCCCAATCCTGGTGACCCGTCACCTGCAAGGATGCGCCATCACCCGTGGTGCCAGAGGTGAAAGTCAATTGCTTGGTTTTGGTATCCCAGGTGACTTTTACACCCGAGACCATGCGGCCTGTGGTGGGGTCAACGATGGCGTTGATTTTTTCCTGCAATTTGGAGGCCACCGTGTCCATGGAATAGGTGCCTGTGTCGATGGAAACTTTGGCGTTGATGCCATCGATGGAGACGGTGAAGTCGTTGTTGGCTTCCACCACGGCGACGTTGCCTGCCGTGTTGATGGTCATGGTGTCTCCCGTCAACACCGCGGCATAGCTGGGCTTGCCTCGGTTGGCGCCATCGGTGGAGCTGGGTGTTTCCAATTTCCCCGTGTTCCCGTCTACCGGAATGCCCAGCAAGTTGTTGGCCAGCTGGTTGGCAGGGCTGGCTGCAGTTTCCAGCGAGATGCTGGAGGTATCACCCGTGGTGCCGGAGTTGAAAGTGAAGCGTCCCGAGTCCGGGTTGAACGCCACGGTGATACCAAACCGTGCATTGACTTTTTGTTCGTTCACAGCTGTGGCAGGATCGTCTTGCGTGTCCTGCAACTTGCCCATCACGTTGTTGATCTCCACTTGCAAATGCTTGGCCAAGACAGCAGGGTCTTTGTCCTCGGATGTCAGGGTGTAGTCGATGGTGGTGATTGGCGAGGCATCTACCGAGAGATTGAAGCTCAGTTTTTTACCCACCTCAAAAGCGGCACCTGCATTGTTGCCAGAGGCCGCATCCTTGAACAGGGTGGTGGCTGGATCGTAGATCGTGCTGGGCAGCGCGGATGCCACGGCGGGGGCGGGTGTGGAGTTGCGCACATCGGTCAGTTGATCGAGTGTGTACATGCTCACAGTGCCGCTGGGGGGGGTCACGCTGGAATCGCTTTTGGGCTTGATCTCGCCGTATTTGTTGACAAACAGTTCTACCCCAGAGGAGTTGGTGGCCTGTTGTAAAGAGGGCTTGACTTGGGTGTCACCCACGTAGAAGTACGATTGCCATTTGGACTGTGGGCTGCCGGGGCTGGCATTTTGGGTTTTCACGTAGTAAACCGTGGCCAGGTAACCGTTACCGCCGCTGTCATACACCGTCAATGCGGTACTTTTGTTGTAGGTGGCTGGGTTGTTGCGATCAAATGCTGTAAGAATCACATTCGATTCAGCGGGCAGGTTCAGTCCCAATTGAATCTGAGTGGTCTCGCGGGCTTCGCCAGCTGTTTTCGATGGGATCGCCAGTGGGGCCAGTCTTGTCAAGTCGGCCTTGCCGGACGAGTCGACAGAGGCCGCCAACAGCCTTTGGCCAGTGGAGTTGACCACGTTGTTCTGGTCATTCAGGGTAAAGGAGCCGTTGCGAGTAAAGACTTCTTGCAAACCATCGGCCGAGCGCAATGGGAAAAAACCATCACCAGTGATGGCCAGGTCCAGTGAGTTGCCCGATGTGGACACGTTGCCCTGGCTGAATTCCTGGCTCACCTGTTTGAGTGACACACCCTGACCGATGTTGCTCGATGATTTTTGCAAAGGCGATGTTGAGAAAATGTCACCGAAGTCGGCGCGCGAGCGTTTGAAGCCGGCGGTGCCCACGTTGGCGATGTTGTTGCTGGTGACCCCCAATTGGGCAGTTGCCGCATTCAGGCCGGTCAGCGAGGTATAGAACGACATGGTGGATTTCTCCTGGTGTGGTGTGGGATTCGGTAAAAGGGCTTAGAAGGCGACGCGCTTCACATCGGTCATCAAGACGGTTTTGCCGCCATCGACTTCCAGACTCACGCTGCCATCACTGGGGTTGGTCGAGATGGATCGGATGGTGGCCATGGTGCTGACCGACACATCGGTGGTTTTGCCATTGACAACAGCTTTGCCGGTCAGGTGGTATTGGCCAGCAGGTGCAGGGTTGCCAGCGCTGTCTTTGCCATCCCAGGTCAAGCTGGACGTGCCGGGTGTTTGGGCCCCAGCAGTCAATTCCTGGATCAAATTCCCCTGTGCGTCTTGCACGCTCACTTTGACACCCGTAGCCCCGTTCGGCAGGTCAATGCTGGCATCGATGCTGCCTCCTGCATTGAGTTGGCTGAGGGCGTCACTGACTGCGATTTTTTTGCCAATCAAGGCTGCACCTCCCACCATGCGCTCAGAGGAGCTGGAAGAGACAAATTTGTCCAGCGATGTTTGCATGTTGGTCAATGCTTCCAGTTGCGAAAACTGCGCTAGTTGCGCTACAAAAGCTTCGTTTTTGACGGGGTCAAGTGGGCTTTGGTTCTGCAATTGAGCGGTGAACAGGGTCAGGAAATCCTGCTTGCCCATTTCCTTGCTGCTTTTCGACGTGCTGGCATTTTTCACGTCTTCGTAGCGGGTGACGTTTTTCAGCAAATCGGCGGATGTGACGGCATTGGTGGTCATGAGTGGCTTTCAGGTCAGGCTTTGGTCATGTCCAGCGTGCGCATCATCAATTGACGCGCCGTGTTGATCACTTCCACGTTGTTTTGGTAAGAGCGAGCCGCGGCCATCATTTCGACCATTTCGGTCACTTCGCTCACATTGGACTGGTAGACATAGCCATCTTTGTCGGCCATGGGGTTGTTGGGATCGGCCACGCGGCGGGGAGGGGCTTTGTCATCGATCATGCGATCGACCTTGACGCCGCCGACATAAGCGGCTCCGGCGTTGGTCATCTCTTCATTGATCAGTGCCTTGAAAACTGGGCGCTTGGCGCGAAAGGCGTCTTGTTCGGAGCCAGCCACGGTTCCTGCGTTGGCCAGGTTGGATGCGGTGGCGTTCATGCGGGTCAACTGAGCGTTGATCGCCGTGCCTGCAATGCCAAAAATGTTGTCCATGCTCATGTTCAATCTCCTCGCAGGGCTTTGCGCACGCCACTGACCTGGTCTTGTAAAAAGTTCACGGTGGCTTGGTAATCAGCAGCGGCCTTACCGTACTGAGCTTGCTCAACGCTCATTTCCACCGTGTTGCCGTCAAAGGCCGTGTTGAAGGGGTTACGAAACCGCATGCCATCGGCGTTGAGTTCCTGACCCAGTGCAAAGTGACCTGCTGTGGTGGCCGCCATGCTGGTGTCCTGTTTTTGTTCAGCACCCAGCACCGCCTTGAAATCAATGTCACGGGCTTTGTAGTGCGGGGTGTCCGCGTTGGCGATGTTTTGTGCCAGCACCTCCAGGCGGCGACTTTTGACTTGCAAAGCCTGCTCGTGGATGCCCAGCGCCTGGTTGAACAAATTCATCTTGACTCCTTGACTTGGAAATTCGATGGAACGGTCCGTCAATCTTTTGACGAAGAGGGCTCAAGTTGAGTGACCTCAGGTCGATAGCAGCAAAAGATGTGCCAGGTTTTTTGTTCACTTTTGCCCGCCAAATTCGAAGCGGCAATGGGGGGAGCGGCAATTTGCCGTCACCTGCGGCAAAGCCTTGCCGCCCGGGGTCAGCGCAGTGAGGCTGGTGTGTTTTGGGCCATCTCGGCGTATTTGCGGCTGCCGTTGTTTTTGCCTTGCGCCAGTCCGAGCAGGGCATCGGTCATGCTGTGCAAACCGGCCAGTATGGAGTTGCGAGTGATAGGTTGGCGGGTGTCGCCGCCCACGTGCAGATGCCGGGCCTGCGGTCCGGCTATGGGCAGCGGGACATCCGGGCGGGTCTCCTGGCGTGCGGCAGGGGTGAGCACGGTCAGATAAAGGTCGTCGAGCCCCAGCTTTTGTCCTTGTGCGGCCAAACCGGCCTGCGAAAAATAACGGTCCACCAGATCGAGTTGCTGCAACAGACCCATGCCCAGAATGGCGCGTGGGTTGTTTTTGAGTCCCACGGCTGCAGCCCCACGGTTGGCACCATCGCAAAACTGGATGATTCCGTGACAACTGCCGTTGCTGGCTTGGGGGTTCATGCCGCCGCTTTCCATCAGTGTCAGGCGGGCAAAATCATCGGGCGCAAAGTTGTATCGCCTGGCCAGGCCCATGACTTTCTGGCGAACAGCATCCAGATCCTGGGCAGCCACAAAGCCTTTTTCGACGGCCCGCCCCAGCGTTTTTTCCAGCACCGTGTGAATCCCTGAAGTGTTGGTGTGGGCCTCGGATGGGCTTGCACCGCGTAACGCCAGTGCATCGGCGGTCAGTCCGGAGGGGCGTAACTGCTGGAGGGCTTGGGCTGTTATGGGGGTGTGAATATCCAATGGACCCTGGGTGACCTGGCGGCTCAGTGCAGGCAGTTGCAGAGAGGCGAAATCGATTTTTTGGCCAGGCAAGATCAGATCTGGGTTGTCCAGCTGGTTGTGGCGGGCCACTTGGTGAGCCAATTGGGTCGCCTGAGTTTCGGTGATGGGCACCTGGTTTTGCCGGAAATGGGCCTTGACCAGGCCGATCAAGGTGTCACCACTTTCCACTTCAACGGTTTTGTGACTTGACTGCACACCTGCCCACACTTGCTGAAATGCCGCACCCTTGCCGCTCATGCTGGTTGATACGGGCGTGTTCATCCCGACGCTGCCTGGCAGAGCCGGGGTCTGTAACGACCAGGGATGAGGGAGGGGGCTGAACGGGGTCACAGAGGTGGCAGGGGTTGGGTTGGTCTCGTTTTTGCTTGAACGAAGGAAACTTCAACAAACTGTCAAAACTTCCACATATGAAATCTTCCATGCAAATGCTGTGCCGACTGCTTGAGCAGGTGATTGCCCGCTGCCTTTGGTTGGCGCTGGCCTTGTGGGTGTTGAGTGCGCCTACCCAGGCGGCCACGGCTGTGGTCGTGCCTGCTCAGCCTGAGATCAATCCGCATGAAGTCATGCAGGCGGCGGTCAAAAAGTGGGTGGCTCGTGAGCAGGGGGTTGGAGCCGAGCAAGTGGAGTTGGCACCTCTGGATGCGCGCCTGAAAGTGCGTGCCTGCGACAAACCTCTGAGCATGGATTTGCCATTTTCCAGCCCGGAATCGGTTCGGGTGCGTTGCAGCCAGCCGGCCTGGCAGTTGTATGTCCGGGTCAGTCTGACTTCCCGGGCCATGTTGCCTGTGGCCCAGACCAAAACAGAGCGGCTGACTCCTGCACCGGTTGCCAAGCGCCACATGCTGGTGGCCACACAACTGCTTCAGCATGGCACCACCTTGAGTGAGGCTCATGTTTCCCGGGTTGAGGTCGATACAGGAGTCATGCCTGTGAATGCACTGGAAAGCTTGGCGGATATCCGCTACGCCGAATTGGTGCGGGACGTGCCCGCGGGCACCCCCATCCGCAGTCTCGATATCCGGCCGCTGGTCCTGGTCAAAAGGGGGCAGCTGGTGATGATGTCGGTGGGCCAACCTCAGGCATTTCAGATCTCGGCGCGTGTCGAGGCTTTGCAAGATGGCCGTCTGGGTGAGCAGATCAAACTCAAAAATCCCGAGTCAGGTCGGCAACTCACCGGACTGGTTCAGGGGCCCAATCAAGTGCGTGGCCTCTAATTTCCATGAAATTTGCAAAAAAAAATCACTTTTCTTGTTCAAGTTCTAGAATCTCATGCCGATTCAGAATTCGAGCAGGGTCTCAGCTCACGTACCAGAGACCAGAAAAGAGAATCATCATGACAAGCCCCATTTCTCAATTTGGCCGCAAGGCACAGATCGATACAGCACCCCGCACAGCGGCGGTCAAGGGTGAACTGAGCTCGTTTGCCAGCAGTGGCGAGGTGTCGGCCAAACCATCAGCGGTGCAGACCGATGAGGTCAAGCTCAGTGACGTAGCCCGTCAGGCCATGCAGGAGCCTGGATTTGACCGTGCCAAGGTGGATGCCATCAAACTGGCCATTCAGCAAGGTCAGTACCCCCTGGATTCGCGCCGCATTGCGGAAAACTTTGTGGCCATTGAAAAAATGATCAAAGGCTGATCCTGAGATGAACGATAAAGCCACAACACCCGCATTGCCTGTCAGTCAGGACGCTGCCTTGCTGGCCGCGCCCGAAGATGCTGCGCGCTTGGCGGATGTGCTGGCGTTGGAGTTTGATGCCCTCAAGACGCGTGATCTCGCGGCACTGGAAGCCGTCCAGGACGAAAAAACTGAACTGTTGCAGCGTTTGGCAGAGGTGGCCGAGTGGGCGATTTCCCAAAACCCGGTGCCGCCGGTGTGGCAGCAGCTGCAAGATGGATTGCGGCAATGCAAGCAAGACCATTTGCGCAACATCCAGTTGATGCAGCGCCAATTGGAAGCGGTGCGTGGCACTTTGCAGTCCTTGCAAGGTGAGTCATCTCCCACGCTGGACCTGTATGACCGAATGGGGCAGGTGTCCCGTCGATCTGGGGCATGGGGTTATCACCTGGCTTGATGAGGTTGAGGCTCTTTTGGAGTCGGTTGAATGAGTTGGCCGCTGAGCGGCCTTTTGTCGTTGGTTCGCCCCGTTCAGTTCATCAGCGCTTTTCATCCCCGGGGCGCATGCCTTTGAGCCAATAGACCCAGGAAAGAATCACGGCCACGGCGGTGTACAGGTCAGGCGGGATTTCGGCATCCAGATCCAGTCGACTGAGCAAGGCCAGCAGTTGTGGGTCTTCTGTGACATAAACGCCGTGTTTTTGGGCCTCTTCCACGATTTTTTGAGCCAATTCATCCTGGCCTTTGGCGCTGATGACAGGGGTGGCGCGGCGGCCGTATTCCAGTGCGATGGCTTCTTTCAATGGGGCTTTCATGTCTGCACATCCACCATGCTGCCGGTTTCAGGAGGCCCCCAGTGCAAGGGCTCTTGAGGGCCCGGGCCATGAACCACCTGCAAGCGGGTCATGTGTAAACCTGCGCTGTCGAGTTCATCGGCCAGGTTGGCTGCTTGAGATTTGGCTTTGTTCACTACATCTTCGCGCAGAGCCCACATCACCATGTCCACCTCGGTTTCGTTGCTGATTTTGGTTTGCAGCCAGATTTCGCCCAAATCCCGGTTGCGGGTGTGAAGGTGGATCACCAGGGGGGCTTTGTCTTGACCGGGTTGGTTGCGGCTTTTGGTAAAACGCAGGGCGACGGGTTCGGCATCCGAAAAGGGAAGCATCATTGAAAACACCCATTCTTTGCCGTTCAGGGTGTCGGCGCTCATGAGTTGGCGTGATTCAATGTCGTCCAGGGCGTCCCGCATCAGTTCATTGCGATCCGCATCGGTGGACTGATCGGTTTTGAGCAGCTGGCGCAGCAGTGACTTCAGGTCGACCAGTTCGGCCCCTTGCCCTTGGGCCAAGAGGTTTTCGGTCATCCAGCCGCTGCCCCGGATGATTTGCTGCAATTTTTCGGGGGTGAGCTGCGCCATGCTGGCACGTTGCCGCATCCATTGCTGCATGGCGACCATGCCCGGGCTGGCCGGGTTCAGACCTTGCATCAGACGCGCCAGCATGTCCGGGCGCATGAATTGGGTGAGGGCACTCATGTCCGGAGGGCGAAAGCTCAATTGTTCCAGCCGGCCGGGCAGGGGCGTTTCCGAGGGCGATGCGGTGGGCGCGGCGGCGGCTGGCATGGGGGAAGCCTGCAGGGGCCGCAGCATCACCGAGCCATTGGCCATGACTTGAACTTTGAACAAGGCCGTATCGCCTGTGGCCAGTCGCCAGGTGGCTGGCAGGTCTTTGGGCAGGTCAACAATTTGACCTTTGAATGCCCCTTGCAGCAAAAGACGCAGGCCTTCAGGACGGTTTTCTACTGTGGCCTGCACCACCTGGTTGTCGCGCAAACCCAGCTCTTGGGCTGTAGCTGCTTCAACGAGCGGCAGCTTTCCCTCCAGATAAATGGTCGGGATTTTGGGGGTCAGGTGGGCCGTTTCGGCGCCTGTGATCATGTGTTCCCCACGGAATGGGGATTAAGGAAAACGCACCCAGCGGCGTTTGTCCAGCGTTTTGCTGTGCTGTGCGGCTTCTGGGTCGCCGCCCGATTCGGACGGACTGTGCAGCCAGGTCGATGCAAGGGGGCCTTGTTCCCTGAACATTTGACGCAATTCATCCATGGAGGGCACCTGCAGGGCCGTGCCAGGTCGAAGGGGCCGTAACTTGGGTGTGGGATAGACATGGGGATTGACCCGCATGAAGGCATGCCGCAAAAAATCTTCCTTGAGCGGCAGACCGGGCAGGGTGCGGCGAATCACGGCATCGAGCCCTTCTCCGCGTTGCACCTGGGTGGTGGTGCGCTTCAATCCGGCCACCGACCTCAGGGTTTGCCCATCTGAAGCTGGCAACTCCTGAAGAGATGGGGCAGCGGCGTTGCTGGGGGAGACTTCGGCCAAAGGCGCGATCAGAACCTTCAAGGCGGCCGCTGATGCCGCCGAGTTGTCCTCAGCTTGCGCCGCAGGTGCTGTCAGGCTGCCGGCGCTTGCCACAAGCAGCAGCACTGCAGACTTGACCGTTTTCAGCGGTGATGAGGGGAATGTCCGGATTTTCATGTGTCCTGGGTTCGTTTCGTGCTCACAAAGGCAATGCCACCCAATGGCCCTGTGGGGGCAGGGGGGGGCCTGCCAATTGTTGCAGTTCAGTGCGTTCGGAGCCGACACGGACCACTTGCGCCAAGGCCATGTGTTTGGCAGCCTCGGGTTCCAGCATGCGGCTGGGCACATGGGCCGGGTTGACCAGCAAGACCCTGTCGCCCACGCGCAAGCCGCTGTCAATGCCAGCTTGCAGATGCAGTCCTTCCTGGTTTTGGCGGCGTACATGGAACTGAATGGGCTCACATTCAGAGTGCTGATCCATCCTTTGCACCCAGCGCTGCATTTGCATCTGCAATGCATTTTGCAACCGACTTTGCCACTGGCCTGGGCTTCGTCCGAGTTCTTCGGGGGAAACCACAATGGTTTGCTCAGCTTGCCATTGCACCTCAATGGGCGCGGTCGGGCTGTGCCGTTGACCCAGGGACAGGGTCAGTGTCCAGCGCCATTCGGGTTCGTCTTGGGTCAGTTGCTGTACGCGGGTGGCCCAGGTCATGACCGGCGCCGCGGCATGGGGTTTGAGGGTCAACTCTGCGGCCCAACCTGAGCTGCCTTCTGAGGGGCCTGTCAGGGCGCGCATGTAGGCGTTTTCAGGTGGCAGTTCCTTTTGCCGTGTGCGCCAGCGCTGCGAGTCACCCATTTGTTGCAACCAGATGTTTTGCGCAGATTGGAGCAGGCTTTGGCTTGCAAACAGCTGGCGACCATTGAAGCCGGGTTCCAGGCGGGTCTGAAGTTGCAAGGGCAGGCGCCAGGGCCGGGGAGGGGCGCTGCAGGTGGTTTGGGCATCGGCGCGGGTGTTCCAGCCCCAGGGCAGAACTTCGGCGCTGACTTTGTTCTTGGGCTCTTCATCGCCTTGCACATAGGACAGCACACGCACACCACGCACCTGGGCTTCGGAGGTGAAATGTGCGCTTTCGTGCAAGGCACCTTTTTCATCCACCCATGCACTGCTCATCACCCGAGTCGGGCGATCAATGGTGGCTTCCAGAATGGCTTGACGGATGTCGCTCAATTGGGCTTCATAGGCCTGCTGAGCCCTGGCCGCTTGTCGTTGCGCGGCGCTGTTGACAGCTTGCAAAACTGGCGCTGGCGCTGGCGCTGCGTTCCCTTGGGTCATCACCGCCGTAGCCATCGGCACGTTGTTCGCTGTCCGAGCTGGGCGGGTTTGCCCCAGGCTGCTGGAGGCCATCAGACCACTGAGCACGACCCATCCCAGCAGATGCAAGCCAGCCCTCACGGCCGTTGGCCCGTGGTGCTTGGGTGTGAGGTGTGTGCAGGCCATGGCGCGTCTTTATTTACGGCGGGCAGCCAATTGGCCCAGGTACAAGGTACGCAAATCACGAACCACTTGCTGGTCGAGCGACAGCGTGGTTTCGTAAGTGTCTTCTCCCACGGGGGCGATGCTCACCAGCACGGCACCATAGACCACGCCTTCCACTTTGGCGCGAAAGGTGTCACTCATCACGGTCATGTCAGCCACGGTGGTGGTGGCGTCCAGTTGTTGACCATAAACCTGTTCAGTCAAGGCTCGGTAGGCGTCCAGTTTGGAAGCGCGAATGGCCAGCAAGCGCTGTTGCGCCGGGTTTTTGTGGTTTTGCACGCTGATGACGGCATAGCCTGTCGCCACCAGGGTTTCGCGCTTCTCGATCAGCGGGGTGATCATCGATGCAGTGTCTGCAGGTGCGTTGGCACCCATGATGTTCAACGGCAAGGCCTGACAGCCAGCCAGGCCCAGAGCCATCAGCGCAGCGGTCATCGATCGGATTGAGGTCATGTGTTTCTCCATGAAAGCAAGTGGCCAGCCGAGCGTGCGGGCGAACTTGTTTTGACTTGCTGGATACATCGGCATGGCGGCTGAAGTCTTGAGTTTTTTCTTGGACACGGCGGATGTCGCTTTGGTCGAAAATTTGACAGTATCTAAAAATACACAAAATTTTCATCAAATCTGCCAATTTGCTTGCATTGAAAGGTTTGAATTGATAATATTCACAAATCAGAGCCAAAAAGAGACTGAATTTCAATATTTTGATGAAATGACCAAGTCCGTGGTTCGTGCCAGTGACCGATACAGGTCGAGGCAATGATCAGGGGAAAACACATGAAAACCAGCGCAAAAACCACCATCATTGGCCAGAGCCAGGCCACTGTGTTCCTGCGGGAGCTGATCAAGACCCTGTCGGCGTCTTCGTCGACTGCGTTGGTCACGGGCGAAAGTGGCACGGGCAAAGAGCTGGTCGCTCAGGCGCTTCATGCCCAAGGACCCCGTGCAGGTGGGCCGTTTGTGCCGATCAATTGCGGCGCGATTCCCCGTGAACTGATTGAAAGCGAATTGTTCGGGCACCGCAAAGGTACCTTCACCGGCGCCGTGTCCGACCGTCTGGGCCGGTTTGAGCTGGCACATGGCGGTACTTTGTTTCTGGATGAAATCGGTGATTTGCCGATGGACATGCAGGTCAAATTGTTGCGCGTGCTGCAAGAGCGTTGCATTTTGCCGGTAGGCGCGTCGCGCGAAGTTCCGATTGATGTGCGTGTGGTGGCCGCCACCCACAAGAACCTGGAAGCGGAAGTTGCTGCAGGTCGCTTCCGCGAAGATTTGTATTACCGCATCAATGTGCTGCCGATCACGACCACCGCCTTGCGCGATCGTCCGGACGATGTGGTGTCCTTGCTGGAGTTTTACGCCGCCAAACATGCTCTGCCTGGCACACGGCCCATCACTTTCGCTGCCGACATGTTGCAGATGCTCAAAGCTTATGCCTGGCCTGGCAATGTGCGCGAATTGTCTAACCTGGTGGATCGTTTTTCAACGCTGTTTCCGGGGCAGCTACTGCACGCGCTGACAGTGCCTTCATGCATGCTGCCTTCGGGTCTGGCGACTTTGCAGGCCCCGCACCTGGGCCCGCAGGCTCAGACCGGTGTGCCATTGTCGGCCATGCTCCAGTCGAGCGAGGTGACCCGCGTGGTCGAGACCCGAGCGGCAGCCCCGGTGCTCGCGTCCGTTGAACACAGCGCAATGCCTTGGGGCAATGACAACGATCCGATGGCACATTTGATGGCAGTGACTGATCAGGACAGTGCGCCTGCTGCCTTGTTCAATCCCGCGCCGATGTCTGCTTCGAACGACGAAATCAACGAAGTTGAGGAAGTGATTTTGCTGGCCCAAGGCATTCAGACCCTGCCTCCCGCAGGCATGTCGCTCAAGCAGCACCTGGTGGACATCGAACGCAGCTTGATTGAGCAAGCGCTCACGCGTACTCAGGGCAATGTGTCTCAAACCGCCAAACTGCTGCAATTGCAGCGCACCACTCTGATTGAGAAGATCAACAAGTACGAGTTGCGCTCAGTCGGGTGACAGGATGGGGGCTTTCCCTGCAGAGGTCGAGGTTCAGAACGGAGGCTTGATCACCTTGGCACAGGTGCCCTTGATCAATTTGATGGTCTTGCCTTCCCGATTGCTGAGGGACTGAACAAAGCTGCCGGTTTCGCGATCGATCACGAATTGCTCTTGCGTGATCATCATGCCAAAACGCTCGAACAGGGCAGGCCGTGTCACAGTGAGCTTGTTGCCCAGCACCCGCAGCGTGCCACCACGATCTTCCGAAATGGCAATTTTTCCCTGGTACCAGCCTGACGATTTTTCAAAATCAATTTGAGCCATGGCAATGCGCGAAGGTTCATTGGCCGTGATGCCCAATGCCAATTGCCCGTCCAGGTCAAGTTGGAGTTCACAGATCAGGTCCATCACGCCTGTTTTGGCTCCGACAGGCGCGGTTTGCAGGGCTTGGTCAGATACCACCGCATCGTCTTTGAGCAAGGCCGATAAGCCCCAAACTCCCCCCGTGACCAAGGCACCGATGGCGATACCGATCGAGATGTTTTTGATCATGTGATGTGTCCCGGTCTGAGTGGGTGAGGTGAGGGGCAGTGTCTGGTGTCTGGCAGCAGGCGTCAGTGAGGCGAGCCTCACTGATTGAGTACGGTGATGCTGACGCGGCGGTTGCGTGGATCGGCCGGGTTATTCGGTATAAACGGCGCGGTGTCGGCAACCCCTTCAATCTTGGTGAACCGGTTCGATCCAATGCCTGCGCCTTGCATCAATTGGCGGGTGGCATCGGCACGCTCGGTGGACAAGGTCCAGTTGTTGCGCATGCTGTCTGGGGCAAAGCCCGTGCTGTCGGTGTGACCGCGGATGGCCAGTTTGTTGGGCAAGGGCTTGAGTGATTTGGCCACTTCGGACATCAGAGCTGCTGCCTGGCCCCCCATGTCTGCTGTGCCCGAGCTGAACATCGAGAAGTTGGCCTTGTCGATCACTTCAATGCGCATGCCTTCGCTGTCACGGGTGATGCTGACCTGGTCCTTGATCTTTTCAAACTGCTTGCTTTCCGACAGTTTTTGCTTGAGGTCTTTTTCAAGTTTGTCGAAATTGTCTTTGTCCTGCTTTTGAGAGGCTGAGCCGCCAGTGCCCTGGCCTTGGCCGGAACCACTGGGCTTGCCAGGGTCCTGGTCACTGGGGCCGTCTTTGTTGTTTTCTTCTTGGGACGAGCCAAAACTCTCGGCTGGGCCACCTTGTGCCTGGGGTGTCAGACGTTCCAGCATGGCGGTCTGTTTGGCACTGAATGGAAAGCCGTCGGGGTCTATGATGGATTTCCCGCCAAAAAGACCATTGGAGCCGGCGAGTTCACCAAATGAAATCTGACTGTGCGATGTGGGCCGGAAGTAGTCGGCCACGCTGCGTTTTTTGTCTTCCGTGCTGGCACCCAGCAACCACATCAGCAAAAAGAAAGCCATCATGGCCGTCATCATGTCGGCCAGAGCGATCTTCCATGCGCCGCCGTGCGCACCTGCGTGGCCGTCTTCTTCAAAGACTTTCTTGATGATGATCGGTTGCAGCGGCGGGGCCGCATCTGCAGGGGCCTCTGCTGGCGCGCCTTCTGCAGGTTGGGTCTCAGCTTCTGCCATCAGGCACCTCGCAAGCCGTCAAAGACTTCGGCAAATGTCGGTTGACTGTGGTGGCTGATGCACGAGCGAGCCGCTTCAATGATCAGGGGTTGGGGATGGCCACGCAGGTTGGCCACCAGCATTTGCTTGATCACTTCGAAAGCCTGAGCGTCCTCGTTGATGATCTGGGTCAGTCGGTTGCCAAAGGGTTCAAACATGCCATAGGCCAAAAACACGCCCATCAGCGTTCCCACCAGGGCCGAGCCGATCAGGGCGCCCAGCACGGTAGGGGGTTGGTCAATCGCTCCCATGGTTTTCACCACACCCAAGACGCAAGCCACAATACCCAGAGCGGGCAAGCCCCCGGCGATACCGGCCAAGGCCGCGGGAGCCAGCAAGGCTTCATGATGATGGACCTTGATGGCTTGCTTCATCATGTCTTCGAGGGCATCGGGGTCGAGGTTACCCTGGGTGATGACCATCAGACGCAGGGGGTCGCAAATCATCTGCACGATGCTGTGGTCTTTGGCCAGTTTGGGGAATTCACTGAAGATGGGGCTGGCATCGGGGTTTTCGACGTGGGCTTCCAGTGCCACCACCCCTTCTTTCTTCATCACGGACTGCAGTTTGCCAATCAACAGCATCAGGGCGAGGTAATCTTCTTTGTGAAAGCTGGGGCCTTTGATGCACTTGCCGATCCCGCCCATGGCTGCCTTGAACACTGGCAAGCTATTGGCCACCAGCGAGGCGCCGATGGCTGACCCGGCGATGATGATGAATTCATAAGGCGCAGCTTTGATGATGGGGGCCATCTTGCCGCCCGCAAACACATAACCGCCAAACACGGCGCCAAACACGACTGCCAATCCGACAAAGAAAAACATGCTGACCCTTTAACTGGCAATGCACCAAAAACCGATGCACCATCCCAGCGTTATTTGAAAAAGAAAATCCAGGAGGTTGCCCACGATCACCACAGGCAAGCCCAAATAGACGAAACCCCACATCCAACCAACACCGGTCAACCGGGCTTTGGGGATGTCATGTCCGAGAATGGTGTTGGCCTTATCGGGCTTCATGGTCCGGGGTATTGAGTCTGACGGTGAATCATCGACAGCCCAGGCAATTTCTTGAGGCTGAAACAAAATATTTGCTTATTATGACCACATGAAAGTGACTTTTGACATTTTGTCCCGTGAGGAATGGGTGGGTTTTCACGAATCGCACCACGGTTCCTTGCAACAGGCTTGGGCTTACGGCGACGCCATGGACGCCATGAAAGTGCGTGTGCACCGTGCGGTGGTCAGGGAACGCGACAAGATCGTGGCGATTGCCCAGTTCATTTGCCGTCGCTATTTGGGCTACATCTCGTTGGCTTCCTGTTCGCGTGGGCCGGTGTTTGACCCGGACTTGAGTGCTGCGCAGCGTCGCGCTGTTTATGTCCTGTTGCGTCAACAGATGCCTCTGCCGCGCTGGCGGGCGGTGCTGTTTTCCCCTGATGTACCTCTGGCGGCCATGGATCCTATTGAGGTCAAGGGACTGTCGCGGGTCATGACGGGTTACTCGACTGTCATGCTGGATCTGCAGCGTCCACTTGACGAGATCAAGGCGGGATTGGAAGGTAAATGGCGCAACCGTCTCACCAAGGCTCTGGCTCAGCCGCAAATTCGGGTGCAGGTACAGTCCAGCCTCAAACGTTGTCAGTGGTTGTTGGGCAAGGAACAGGAGCAACGTGAGGCCAAAAAATTCCATGGGTTGCCGACCGGGTTTGTCGATGCCTATATCGCTGCGCTACCTCAGAAAGAGCAGGCCTTTGTGGTGGCGTATGCCGAGTTGGGCAAGAACACGATTGCCGCCATGTTGTTCCTCGTGCATGGGCGCGTCGCCAGTTACCATATGGGGTGGGCCGATGATGAAGGCCGTCAATCCAATGCGCACAATTTGCTGCTGTGGAAAGCGCTGGCCCATTTTCAGCAGATGGACATTCACCTGCTTGATCTGGGTGGTATCAACACCCATGACCTGGCAGGCATTTCCCGCTTCAAGCTGGGCACCGGGGGGCAAGTGCTGACCCTGGCGGGCACTTATTTATGAGACACATTCATGATGGCAGCTGATTCACGATGGTTTGCAATGGTGCGTTCGCTGGCGCTGCTGGCTGGTGGCCTGGGGCTTTCATCCGTGCAAGCCATGGGCTGGACACGTCTTGGCGAAACGCCCGATGTTGCCCTGTATGTGAATCGTCCCTCCATCGAAAAGGATGACACCATCCGCCGTGTCTGGGAAATGCAGGACCTCAAGGCCCCAGATGCCGATGGGGTGATGTCCAGGCGTTACCTCAATGAGTACGACTGCCAATACAAGATGCACCGAATCAGCCAGGTCAGCAGTTTTTCGGGGCCTAAACTCAGCGGCAAGCAGTTGTTCAAAGTGGATGAAACAGGCTATTGGCGGAAAATTTCATCAAGTGGCCTGTTTGTGTTGACCTATATTGCGGTCTGTGTGGAATGAACCTGTCAGGGTTTGGCTGCTGCCGTGGGGGTTGTCGTTGGAGCAGGTGTTAATGCCGATGGGGCACTGCCTTCGGAAGGCTTGGGTGCCGTGTAGCGCGGAAATTGCAAATTCCGGTCACGGCTGCTGCTGTTGGCATTGTTCTTTTGCAACGCTTCCAGATAACGTTCTTTTTGCAAGGTGACCAGCGCCTCGACATCGCGTTTGAGGCCGTCCACATTGCCCACAGCCCCTTTGAGTGCCTTGACTTCGTTGCCCAGGGTTTGCACCGCGCTGGCTTGTGCCTGCATGCGGCTGTTCATGCCTTGCACCTGTTTCATCACGGAATCACTGGTGGCGGCCACTTGTTTGGCTGTTTCAGTAGGTACTTTCTGGACCAGGCTCTCAGATTGCTTGAGTGAGGCATCAATGCGTCCCTCAATCTCGCCTTGGGCTTTGGTCAAGGCGGACTGTTGGCTGGCCAGCTCTTGTACGCTCTTGTTGACGCCTTCGAGTGATTCCATGCCTGCGTTCAGATCCACCACGCGTTTGCCCACAGCCATGAGCATGGCGTCCAGTTGGTTGATGCGGCTGACCATGCGCACACCCATGACCAGGAAAAAAATCAGACAAACCAGCATCAGACCGCCACTGGCGGCCAGCAAAATGCGGGCTTTCTTGTGGCCGTCATCGGTCAGTTCCTTGAATTCGGTGGTGGCCTGACGCAATTGGTGACTGACATTCACGGCGGCTTCCGCCGATTTGGTGGCCAGATCGGCAGAGTCGAGTACGGCCTGAGCCAGGTTTTGGTATTGCTGGTATGCCCGTTGGTCTACGGTGATGCCCGCCTGCTCCGGGGGGACCGAAATCTTGGCGGCGACCAGTGCCGCAGTCGCGGCCGCGGCTTCGACTTCGTCCGCTGGATTCGAGGGCATTGGGACTTCCGTCTGATTTTCCAACGGAGGTTCCGGGGTGAAGTTGTTGTCGCTCATGGTTATTTTCCTCGTCCCATCAAGGGATGCTGCAATCGTTGAATTTGTTCGGTCAGCAGTGCATTGCGCGCGCGCAACGTGCCCAGGCGTTCTTTGACCGGGCTGTCTTGCTCCCACAGGTCCTTGACGTCGATCAGGGGCATAAGAGGTGTGAGAGGTGGCGTGGCTGTTTCTGGCGCAGGCTCCAGGGGAACTGGTTGAACCTGTGCGAATTCGGCAGCGCTTGGCAGTTCAGGCGGTACTTCCGTCGGGACAGGGGCGGCCATGCCCGGCGGCAAAATGCCTGCCTGAGGTTTCAGTCGGGGTTGACCACGTGTTTTGGCGGGAGCCCGTTTTTTGGGCTGACTCGCCTGTGGTGCTTGTTGTGCTTCAAGCACCGGTTCAGGCTCGCTCAGAGCAGGTGCTGATACAGGCTTGACACCGCTCGACTTTTTTGGGCGACGACGTTCGGCCACTTGAGCACCTTCGCTCAGTTTGACTTCCTCTGGACGGTCGTTTTTGATCAGGGTTTTAGGGGGCATGGAAAAGTCCTGTGGGTTCAGGGCGCTTTGAGCTGTTCTTGCAGAGTTCGAGTCGAGCGAACCCAGGTGTTGCCGGGAATGTCACGGCGTTTTGCGGCTTCATAGCCTTGCCCAACCTGGTTGTATGGGCCAGAAACCACGACGAAGTGGGCCAGACTTTCGCCTGGGCGGTAAGCGGCCACGATCTCGGCCTGCTTGAGTCCGGGGTATTTGTTTTTGAGAATCACGGCATTTTCATAAGTGTTGGTGGTGCCGTGTTGCAGCAAAAAGCTCAAAGGATCGAGTGAGCGCACCCAGTTCTGGGCCTGAACAGCCGGGTCGGGGGCTTCGGTCACAGTGGCCTTGGGATTGCCCACCGGTTGTTGTTGCGCCAGGGGGACTGCGGCGGCCACGGCAGGTTGAGAGGCGGCTTCGATCTGAGGCGTCGCGCTGACGGGGGGCGGTGGTGTGATGACGGGTTTGGGCAGTGCCTTGATTTTGGGTCCAATGCCAAAGGCTTCTGGCTGCAGCCACATCATCAGCAGGGTGGAGGCCAGCAAACCTGACACGATCAAAAGGATCAGGCGGCCATTTTTCCCTGTACGGGTACCCAATTGGTTCAGCCCATCGCGCCATTGGCGCGTGGTTGCCTGACCTTGCGCCTGGAATGCGGCCAAACGCGCCTTGATGCCTGAAGCTGCCTGAGTTGTTTCCGTGGGGGCTGGCGCGACTGTCTCCAATGCGGGTACAGGCTCGGACTGCGCCCAGCTGCGCCGTTGGATTTGGCGCACCAACTGGCTGACCGCTTGCAGCCGACCATCGTTGCGGGCCGTTTCAAGTGCGGTTTGTATTTGTTCTTCGGTTGGTGCTTCGATGTCCCAGCGCAAGATCTTGCGGCCAAAGGCCGACAAGGAGGTCTTGCCCGGTGCGCCCGTCATCATCAGGATGGCTCGGATGTTGGCACCGGGAAAATTCTGAATCAGCCGAGCCAGCAACTGAACCTCAGGTTCGGGCAGATTTTGTGCGTCATGAACAAGCCAGACTTGGGCGCGCACGGCACCCGTAGGGCCCTTGACCGCTTGTTTGACAGATTGTTCCGACAGCACTTCATTGAACCGCCCCAGCAACGAATCGGTGTTGGCAGGGAAATACACTTCCAGGCTGGCGTCGGGTGCTTGCTGCCGCAAACGGGCCAACAGCAGGCTGATGTAATGGTCCAGCAAAGCTTCGTGTTCGCAGTGCAGGGCCAGACTCAAGCCTTCTCGGGCGATCGCATTGGCGCAGCCGTCGATGCGCATACGGTCGGCGGCACGGAAGACGAAATCGCTCAGGGCAGAGTTGGATTGATCGATCGGGATGTTCATGCAGAGGCTCCGGCGGTCTTGGCCTTGGTGCCGTCAGGATTGAACAGCATGCTGGGAGGGACTTTGACACGCGGTTTGGGGCGAGGTGGGTTCATGGGGGTTGCCCCTTCCAGACTGAAGACCCAGGCAATGACTTGTGCCACCGCGTGGTAGAGCTCTTCAGGCACTTGCTGTTCTGGCTCGGTGGTGAAATAAATCGCACGGGCCAAAGGTGGGGCCTCGAAGAAGGTCACGCCATGGGCCTGGGCCTCGGCGCGGATCTTTGCGGCCATGTGGTCTGAACCCTTGGCCACCATGACCGGGGCACCGTCGCCAGTTGGGTCATATTCGAGGGCCACTGCAAAGTGTTCAGGGTTGGTGATGACCACATCGGCATCCTTGACGCGTGCCATCATGCGTGCATTGGCCATCTCCCTCTGGCGACGGCGAATCTGCCCTTTGACCTCGGGGCTACCTTCCATCTGCTTGTATTCGTCCTTGACTTCCTGCTTGGTCATGCGCAGGTTCTTGATGTAGTCGTATTTTTGATAAGGCACATCAATCAGCGCGATCACCGCCAGGCTCAAGGCCACCCACAAGGCCGATTGCATGATCATGGTCCCCGAGGCCGCCAGCGCTGGCTCCAATCCCATGTGACCGATCCGAATGAGGCTTTCCATGTTGGATTTGATGGACCACCACAGCACGCTGGCCACCAAGGAAAATTTGAGCAGCGCTTTGACCAGTTCCATGGCGGCCTTCGGGCCAAAAATCCGCTTAATGCCGTTGAACAGGTTCAGTTTGGCACCTGAGGGGGCCACGGCCTTGAGAGAAAACAGGTAGCCGCCTGTCAATCCGGATGCCGCGATCGCAGCGATCAGGGTAAAGACTATGATGGGGAGTACCAGCACGAAGGCGGCGATCAGGTGATCGCCAAACACCACGGGCAGCATCCTGGGTGTCTCCATGATCTTCCGGTCAAACACAAAGCCTTGGGCAAAAATTTTAGACAGGCGTGTAACCATCCAGCCGCCCGTCATGGTCAACACCATGAGCGAACCGATCACGATAACAGCCGCAGGCAATTCGGTGGAGCGTGCAACCTGGCCTTCTTCACGGGCTTTGCGCAGTTTTTGCGCCGTCGGTTTTTCCGTTTTGTCCTGATCGTCAGACATGGCTCATCCCCATGACATCACGCACGACATTGAAGCCTTGCAACCAAAGCCATTCAATGCGTGCACCGATGGTGTCCAGTGAAATGATCAGAATGAAATAGCCCGCCATGATCATGGCTGGAAAACCCAGTGCAAAAATATTCAGGCTGGGCGCAGCTCGGGTGACGACTCCCAGCCCCACGTTGATGAACAACAGCGACACCATGACGGGCAATGACATCAGAACGGCCCCCAAAAACACCATCGAACTCCATCTAAGGACTTGGCCATAGATGTTTTGATTCAGGATGGAGGTGCCAATCGGCAGTGTCTGGAAAGAGTCGATGATCAGACCCAATAACATCGCATGGCCACCAAAACCCACAAAAATCAGGGTGGACATGATGATCATCAGCTGGGCAATGACGGGCACGTTGCCCATGTTGGGGTCCATCATGTTGGCCATGGACAAGCCCATGGAGGTGGCCATGCTTTGACCTGCGACCACCATGGCTGCAACCACGATTTGCAGAATAAGTCCCATGACCGCGCCGATCATGATTTGGTTGAATACTTCGATCAGGCCTTGCGCGGATGTGGGGTCGATCAGCGGCCATTTGTGCAGCGGGTAGATCAGCCAAGACAGCACCAGCGCCATCAGGATGCGCAGCCGCTTGTTGAAAGCGCTGAGCGAGAAAATCGGGGCCGTGATCATCAGGGCCGAGATGCGCAGCATCGGCCACAAGAAGGTGTAAAACCTCTCGATGACGTCAGCGGCGAGAAAGTTCATGGCCGATGTGTGCTCAGGTGAACAGGGTAGGGATGCGCTGGAAAATGCTGCGGGTGAAGTCCACCAACGTCACGATTTGCCAGCTGCCAAACAGCATGAGTGCCAAGGCCAATCCAATCAATTTGGGGATGAAACTCAGTGTCATTTCGTTGATCGAGGTGGCTGCCTGAATGATGCCAATCACCAAACCGATCACCAGTGACACCAGCAGCAGGGGGGCGCTGACCAGCGCGACTGTCCACAGTGCATGGCGGCACAAATCAATCACCATTGCGGTATCCATGGGGTACTCCTTAAGGCATGGCAAAGCTGCCGGCCAACGACCCCATGATGAGGGTCCAGCCGTCCACCAGCACAAACAGCATCAATTTGAAAGGCATGGAGATCATCATGGGTGACAGCATCATCATGCCCATGGACATGAGCACGCTGGCCACAATCAGGTCGATCACCACAAAGGGGATGTAAATCAAAAAACCGATGGTGAAGGCGCTTTTGAGCTCGGAGGTCAGGAAAGCGGGGACCAGCGTTGTGAAGGGCACATCCCGTGCGCTTTCCACCGGGGCGTTGCGAGCGATTTCCATGAAGATGGCGATGTCGTCTTCGCGGGTCTGTGCCAGCATGAAAGCCCGTATGGGTTTTTCGGCTGCGGCCAGCGCCTTGTCAAATCCAAGACCCTGGTTCATGTAGGGCAGCAGGGCGTTTTGATAGATGTCGTTCAAAACCGGCGACATGACAAAAAGTGTCAAAAACAACGATAAACCCACGATCACCATGTTGGGGGGGGTCTGACCTGTGCCCAGTGCCTGGCGCAAGATGGACATGACGATCACGATCCTCACAAAAGCGGTCATCATCAGCAAGATCGATGGCAGCACCGACAAGGTGGTCATCAGGGCCAGCAGCTGCAACGTCAGGCTGTACTGTGTGCCTTTGCCGGTGCTGGACGATGTGATGGCTGGTAAATCAGGCGCGGCCTGTGCCAGAACGGGCAACAGGCCAAGCAGCAAAGTAAGGATCAGCGCCAGGCTGAAAGACCGCTTCATGGGGGGGATTCTTCGAAATGTGTTGAAGGGACAGAACCCGTTTCGGGCCAGGGCGACAGGGCGGTCATCTGGTGCGCGGTGACGCCGATCAATACGTCACGGTCATCGACCCGCACCAGTACGATTTTTTGGCGGGGGGCGATCGACAGGGATTCGATCATTTGCAAACGACGCTCGGATTTTCGCAGGCCGGGACCCCCGTTTTGCAGCTTGCGCAAGCTCCACAGCAAAGCCAGCAGCAAGCCAATCACCAGCGCAAAACTCAGCAAGTATTGCAGCCAATCCACGAAATTCCAGCCGGAATGCATGATGTCCTTGAGTGGGGTTAATCAATCACAGATTGTCCAGCCGTTCGGAGGCTGGCACCACACGGGTCAGACGGATGCCGTATCGGTCATTGACCAGCACCACCTCACCTTGGGCCACCACCGTGTTGTTGACCAGCAGATCCAGTGGTTCCCCGGCAATGCGGTCAAGTTCGACCACGCTGCCTTGGGTCAGTCGCATCAGGTCACGGATCTTGATCGTGGCTCGGCCAACTTCGATCGACAGCGTGACCGGGATGTTTTGCAGCACATCGGTGTGGATCTGGCCGGGATCGGCAAATTCCTGTGCCGTGTCGTTGTGGGTAGGCAGTTCGCTCATGGGCGTTCCTTGGTTCTGAAATCAGGGTTGTTCGGTCGGACTGATGGCGTTGACGATCTTGACCGCCACCTGGCTGCCCATGGCGCCAATTTCGACATCGTAGACAGGCATGTCGCGGATGAGGGCGCGAGCCGTATCGGCTTTCTTGAAATGCAGCACATCACCTGGTTGCATGGTTTGCACTTGGTGCAGGGACATGCTGAGTTTGCCCAAGAGAACTTGAATTTCCAGCTCGGTGTCGCGCACTGCATCTGCCAGTTGTGCACGCCAAACTTTGTCAGACTCTTCGTTGCCATCACCCGTTTGAACCCGGCTGCGCAGTGAATCGCGCACGGGCTTGAGTGCCACGTAGGGAATGACCATGTCAATGAAACCCGTGCCTTGGGCCGTTGCTTCAGACTCGAAGCGGTTCAGGACCACAAGGTCATTTTCGTCAGCAATCTGGGCAAATTGAGGGTTGATTTCCGAGCTGACATGCTCGAAATCGACGGGTGTGACCGGTGCCCAGGCCTCTTTGAATGAACGGAAAAAGACCTGGAGGATGATCTTGATGATGCGGGTTTCGGTCGGGGTGAACAAACGTCCAGGCGGCAATTGCCCCACACCCCGGCCAAAACCGCCAAAAAAACTGTCGAGTGAGCTGAACACCACGGTGGGTTCAATCACGACCATGGCGTAGCCACGCAGGGGCGTCATGCGGGTCACGTTGACCGACAGCGGGGCCTTGAGGCTGTTGATGTAGTCCCCGAAACGCATGATTTGCGCCCGCGTGGGGTTGACCCGTGGGCTGGTGCGCAAAATTTCCAGCATGCCCAATCGGAACAGACGAATGAAGCGCTCGTTGATCATGTCCAACGAGGCCACGTTCACGCCCAGGCTGCTGTCCTCGGAGGCGAGGTCGTGTTTGCGAACTCGCGCTTCGGTGTTGTAGCCCGAATCGACTTCCAGACTGCCGTCATCCAGCCCGGCGGCCAGTGCGGCCAACTCGTCGGGGGTTAACAGGGATTGCGTATCAGCCATGGTTCAAATCGTCGGTTCCGTTGTGCCAAGACTCACTGCACCACAAAACTGGTGAAGTAGGTTTCTTCGATGCCACCAAAGTCTTCGTACTTCTGGAGTACGGTGTTCATGGCGTCACGGATTTTCTCAGACAATTCCTTGCGGAATTCGGGTTTTGCCAAATCCGCTTCAGTCATCTGGCGCATCACGTCCAATGCCACCGAGCGCAAAGCGAACTCATGCTTCTTGACGTTCTTGAAGACCCGCTCGTCATAGTGGGTCATGATGGCCAGATTGAGCTGGATCACCTTGCGGGTGTTCGTCAGGTTGGAAATCAGTGGCTTTTCCAGCTCCATGTAGCTGTTTTCAAAGCGGGTGAGTTCAGGTGATTCCTTGGCCACCTTCTCTGGGGTTGCTTCTGCTGCTGCGGCCTTGCTTTCATTGGCCTTTTTTTCTTCCAGCTCTTTCAGCGCTTGTTCCGCAGCATGGGTGTCCTTGTGGTCAAAAAAACCACTGACAAACAGCGTACCCAGCACCGTGATGACCAGCACCAGGATGGCAGCCACTGCAATCAAAGCGATCTTGACGATGGGTTTCTTCGGTTTTTCTTCCAGTTCAAGTTCTTCGTCAGCCATGATGACTCCTTGTTTCTTTCAATTTCAGACCAGCACATCCAGTCCATCGGCGCTGTTTTTTGCGCGTGGGGCAGAGGTGGCCATGGTCTCGGTTTGTCCGGGGGTAGACGTGTTTTTGGACCCGGCAGGCGCAGAAGACCGAGGTGTCGATTCTCCGCCACGTTGCTGGGTTTGTCCGTCCCCAATGTTGAGGTTAGCAACATTCATGCCCATTTGTGACATGGTGTCTTTCAGACGGGACATGCCTTCTTGCAGCAGTTCACGGGTCAGGGCCTGAGGCGCGGTAAATGTAGCGTCCATTTCACCGCTGCGCATGCGCATTTCCACCTCGATGTGACCGAGCGTGGCGGGGCGCAGCTGCAACTTCAGGTGCCACTGACCTTTTTCAATTTCAGACAGGATGCGTTCACCAACGGCCTGTCCCATTTTGGTGGCCAGATTCTGGATGTTTTCACTGCGCTGGGCGCTGTCCGTTTGTGCGGGGGGCGGGGTGCCTGTGTTGACCGGATTTTCGTTTCGACCCGTCAAGGTGGGGGAGGGCAAGGCCGTTCCTGCGACCGGATGCGGTGCCGTAGACATGCCTGGCCCAGCGGGCGTCGTGCCAGGTGTGAGCTGATCGATCACCTCCTGGCTGATGTCCGCACTCAAGTCCAGATCGCTCACGCTGATGGTTGGGGCTTTGGTGCTGGTTGGGGCCGAGGCCAGTGTGGCAGCTGTTTTGATTTGTTGCAGCCACACGGGCGCTGGTGGTGGCATGCGCAAGGAGCTGTTTTGCAAGTCCGCCATGCCTTCGGCTTCGGCGCTGGCAGCGGCGGTGGGTGATTTTGTGCCCAGGCTGTCGTCGGACTTGCTTGGCATCAAGGCGGCGAAAGCTGAGATTAGTCCCGCTGGATGACCAAGGATGGCCGCTGTGGTGCCCGGCGTCCATGTGCTCGAGGTTGTGGCCAACAACGGTGTGTCAGGTATTTCACTGGAGGCGGAGGTGGATGTGGTCAGAGCGGGGGGAGGTGTCTGTGCTGTGGCGACAGTCCCGTTCTCGGCTTTGGCCGGGACCGGGGCGATGAACAGGCTGCCATACAACCCGGCTTTGAGGCTGTCGCTGACCCCGGTATTGGCGTCACCGGCATTGCATGCATCTGAGCTGGAGGCCTCATCGCTTGTGAGTTCCGGGGATGCATTTTCCCCGCTCAGCAGGTTGTTGGTGAACTTGAGTGGTGATGGTCCATCACCTCCCATCAGCCATTTGACCGCTTTCTCGTCGAGCCCTTGTGAGCGCGCAAAGGCTTCCAAGCTTTGTTCGCTGGGAGCAGCGTTGGTGGGCGTGATCACATTCAGGTGGGGGCCCAGTGTGATGGCTTGCAAGGATTCGGAGGAAGGCTGCGCGACATCTGCCGGGGAGGTTCCATCGGTCTGTTCCTTGCCGGCCGGTGTGACATTGGCATCTGAATTCGTGGGTGTCATCGACGCGCGCGCATTGCTGGCATGACCTGAAGCCTCGCTCTCTTGGGGGGCTTCGGTGTGCGCCTGCGATCGTAATGCTCGGTTGCGATTGGGCGCGTCATTGGCCGTGTTGTTGGCGGCATTTTCGGCTTCTCGTGCGCGGTCGGCCGCTGCATGGGACGGTTCTCGTCTGCGCGACTCTTGGGCATTGCCCCGCTCGCTGGCATCGCGTGCGTCTTGTTCGGTTGTTGTGCCACGGACTCTGCGATCGGCAACTTCTTGCCTGTCAGCTCTGTTCCCTTTGTCCTGGCGCGGGTCATGCGCTGAATCGTTGGAGGCCGATCGTTCGTCTCTTTGCTGTTGTGCATCGGACATCACTTGGTCAAAACGCGGTCCGACTTGGGGGCGGTCTGCCTCGCGGTTGCGATCAAAAGTATCAATGGGCGGAGCGGAATTGATTCGTGGGCCACTGTCGAGGAATGAAATGGTCATGGGCGGGGCGTTTTCAGGCGTCGGTTGGGCGATGGAGGATCACAAATGACATGCGGTGATTTGTTGCCGTTTTCGGGCCCTGTCAGGGCCTTTGCTCCGTATCAGCAATTTACGCACCAGGTTGAATGCATGTCGCTAACATTTTCAAGGCGGGTGTCGGATTTTCTGGCACGAGGATTGCTTGATGGGTTGGAAACTTGTGAAAACCCTCTTTAAAGACCGCTCCCGCCACCATGACCACCTTGAACCTGTCAACAATTCGACAGAATTTCGCGCGCTACGATCTGGCCGGTCTGGGGATGCCTGCGCTGGTCCTGTTGATCATCGGCATGCTGGTGATCCCTCTGCCGGCCATCTTGTTGGACATCCTGTTCACCTTCAACATCGTGATTGGTCTGGTGGTCATCATGATTTCCATCGGCACCCGCAAGCCCTTGGAGTTCTCGTCTTTCCCGACTGTGCTGCTGTTTGCCACCATGCTGCGCTTGGCCCTCAACGTCGCCTCGACGCGCGTGATTTTGGTCAAAGGCCATGAAGGCCCCCACGCCGCTGGCCAAGTGATTGCCGCTTTTGGTGAATTCGTGATTGGCGGCAACTACCTGGTCGGTTTCATCATTTTCGTGATCCTGATGATCATCAACTTCGTGGTGGTGACCAAAGGTGCAGGGCGGGTCTCGGAAGTGAATGCCCGATTCACCCTGGATGCCATGCCTGGCAAGCAAATGTCGATCGACGCAGACCTGAATGCGGGTGTGATCGATCAAGACACCGCCAAAAAGCGCCGCGAAGAACTGTCCCAGGAATCAGATTTCTTTGGCTCCATGGATGGTGCTTCCAAGTTTGTCAGCGGTGACGCCATGGCGGGCATGCTGATTCTGGTCATCAACATCGTCGGCGGTTTGGCCATCGGTATTGGCCAGCACAGTCTTCCCTTGGCTGAGGCAACTCGTGTTTATGTGTTGATGGCCATTGGTGACGGCCTGGTGGCGCAAATCCCTTCGCTCTTCCTGTCTTTGGCCACAGCCATCATCGTGACCCGGGTGACGACTTCCGAGTCGATGACCGAGCAAACGACTTCGCAACTGTCCAATGTGCCAGCACTTTTCATGGCGGCCAGCATCCTGACCGTATTGGGCCTGGTGCCTGGCATGCCTCATTTGGTCTTCTTGACATTGGCGGCCGCGACCGCCGGCATCGCTTTCATGGTGATGCAAAAACGCATGGTCGAGGAGCAGGCCGTGGCGGCTGCTGCGCCAGCCGTGGCACCCGAAGGTCCCAAAGAACTCGATTGGGACGACGTTGAACAAGTCGACCTGATCGGTTTGGAAATCGGTTATGGCCTCATTCCCCTGGTCAATCAGGAGTCCGGCGGTCAGCTGATGACCCGTGTCAAAGGTGTGCGCAAGAAACTTTCGGCCGAACTGGGCTTTTTGGTACAGCCCGTTCGCATCCGTGATGCACTGAACCTGGATCCTGACGCCTACCA
>Ga0228701_1000619_pt1 | contig 28055 bp, 27 predicted proteins | sample McNCre117_Aug_MG_2_FD_178017 | JGI IMG/M metagenome (GOLD analysis project Ga0228701, IMG submission 178017) | Freshwater microbial communities from McNutts Creek, Athens, Georgia, United States - 11-17_Aug_MG | ecosystem: Environmental > Aquatic > Freshwater > Creek | place: USA: Georgia... | reverse complement strand
ACCATGGTCTCGATTAGCTTCTCTTTGGTTGGGTGAATTCTTCTTGAAGTCATGAAAATCCAATCAGGTTCGGTTCCGGTACAAGGTTAACGCCGAAACGGTTAGAGACGGACAACTGAATAAACCGCGCAAGCTCCACAATTTCTTCCCCGGTTGCATCACCGCGATTGGTGATGGCGAGGGAGTGTTTGGTCGAGGTGGCGGCGTGCGAGCCGGCGAGCGCGTAACCCTTGAAGATTCCCGCGTTCTCGATGAGCCAGGCGGCACTGAGTTTGGTCAGTGATTCGTCGATGGTAGACCAGCGAGGGCAGGCGAAATCGATGCTAGCTGCGAAGGCGTTTGGCACGACCGGGTTGGTGAAGAAGCTACCGCAAGACCAGGTGTCGTGGTCCGGCTCATGAAGAACCATTCCCTTCATATGACGAAGACGCAGGACGCGGCGCCGAACTTCGAGCGGAGTTTCGTCGGTGTCGTCGAGGGCCTCGATGAGTCGCTCGGTCTTGTGGGTGTGGACACTAGCAGTTAGCTTGAACTCGACCCAGAGCACGGCTCCGAGTTTGCCTCGCTTGAATATGGAGTCTCGGTAACCGAAACCGCAGTCTTCGCCGTTGATGATTTCGACCTCGCCGGTTTCGTAGTCGAGGAATTCTAGGCGGGTGATCACGTCGGCAACCTCTTGGCCGTAAGCCCCGATGTTTTGGATAGGTGCGGCGCCGACTGTTCCAGGGATACCGCTCATCGCCTCGATGCCGGAAAGACCGGCGGCCACGGTGTGGGCAACGAATTCGTCCCAGTTTTCACCGGCCTGCACACGGATGAGTGCGCCTGTTGGAGTTTCGTCGATCTGGATGCCCTTTGATTCCACGCGAATCACGTGAAGGTTAGAAAGGTCGGACGCGGCAACGATATTGCTTCCGCCACCGAGTAGCAGCCAGTCTTCGCCGCTGCCCCAAACCTCGAGACAGGCGGTGATGAGTTCCTCGCGCGAGCTCGGGCGGGCAAGCGTTGCTGGAACGCCACCCACTCGCATTGTGGTGAGCTCGCTGAGTGCGGTCATGCTAGAGACGAACTCGCGCCCGAGCCTTGCCCAAAACGTTCTGCTCGTTGAAGGAAACGGTTAGGTCGATACGAACCTCTCCGTTCTCCGAATCGATCTCGCCGACCTTGCCGGAAACCAAAACCACGGCTCCATCGATTGGGTCAACCACAACAGGTTTCGTGAAGCGAACGCCGTAGTCGATGATCTTGCCGGCATCGCCAACCCAGTTGGCAACAACCTGAACGGCAACACCCATGGTTAGCATGCCGTGAGCGAGAACGCCTGGCAGGCCAACGCTAGCGGCAACGTCGTCGCGGTAATGAATCGGGTTGAAGTCGCCAGAAGCACCTGCGTAGCGAACGAGCGAATCGCGGCTGAGAAGGAATTCTTTGGAGCCGATGACGTCGCCGACAGCGAGCGCGGAAATGTTGATGTGAGTCATTATTCGTCGCCCCTAACCACGAGAGTCGAGATTGCTGTGCAAACAAGTTCGTTTGCTGCGTCGAAGATTTCGGTTTCGAACGTCACCATCGAGTGAGCGCCGAGCGACTTCACCGAGGCAACTTTCAGGGTGCTGGTTAGTTCGTCGCCGGCAACAATTGGGCGAGCGTGGATGAAGCGCTGGTCGCCGTGAACCACGCGAGTGAAGTCGATGGCTGCCTCAGGGTCGGCAAGCACGGTTGCAAGTGAGCGCTCCTGAATCACCACGGCGAAAGTTGGTGGCGCGACGACGTCGGTGTAACCGGCAGCTTGGGCTGCGAACAGATCCAGGTTCACAGGGTTGGATGACTTGACCGCGTGGGCGAACTCGCGAACCTTCTCCCTACCGACCAAATATGGTGCGGTGGCAGGGTATTTCTTGCCCTCAACATTTGGATTAACCACGTAATAAGAGTAAACGACCGAGGTTATCAACAGGTTTATCCGGAGTCGGTTTTAGGCAGGCTCACACTTCTAGCCTGAGTGGCATGTTGAAACCATTGAAACTCAAGAAAATCATTTCCATTGCGGTTGGGGTTGGGTTGGTGATCGGTTCGGTGGCATCCGCCGAAGCCGTCACCAGGCACCGAACAGCGGTGGATCACCACAGCTGTTCTGAAGCAGCTCCTGGCAGTGTGAGCTGCCTGGCCATAAAACGAGTGGTAAGCGTTAACGGAATCGCACCTCGTATTTCATCGCCGCGAGCGCTCATCGAACCAAACGGTAGCGAGGTGTTTGGAATGCGCCAACTTCGCCAGGCATACGGCATCACGGCACTCGGCTCGAAAAACAACGTAATCGTGGTGGTCGATGCCTATCATTCGGCCAGCGCATTTGCAGATCTCAACTACTACCGAAGTACCTTTGGGTATGCGCCTTTGGTCGGCTGCGGCATTGCAACCAGCGAAGACCAGTGCTTCCGCCAGTATCACCAGGACGGCTCTCGAGCAACGGGTTCGACCACCGATCAAGGTTGGGCTCAAGAGACGGTTCTCGATGTTGAGATGGCAACAGCGATGTGCCCGAACTGTTCGATAAGTGTGGTTGAAACCGATACGCCTTCGTTTGATGATTTCAACACCGCTGTGGAATTTGCCTCGACGATTCCAGGGGTCCAAGCAATTAGCAACTCATATGGCGGCCCTGAAGCGAACGAACGAGACTATCCCGCATATGAACACGCCTACCAAAAGGGAATTGCAGTTGTTGCTTCGGCGGGTGATTCTGGCTTTGGCGTTGAGTCTCCTGCATCTTTCCAGCACGTAATCGCCGTAGGCGGAACCTCGCTATACGCGAATACTCGCGGCACCTACTCGAGGGAAACGGCTTGGTCTGGTTCTGGAAGTGGCTGTGCCAGAGGACCAGCTCCCGAATGGCAGGAGGCATCGATAACGCACTGTAATGGCAAATCGATTGCTGACGTTTCTGCCGTTGCAGATCCTGCTACCGGGGTCGCCGTCTATTTCGAACGCCAGTGGATGATCTTCGGTGGCACCAGCGCCTCCGCGCCAATCATTGCCGGGTTGCTTGCGCTAAAGCACAACTTTGGAGCGCCTGGTTCGAGCAAGGACACAGCCGGGCAATACATCTGGAATCACCGCGACAGACTCCACGATGTTGCATCAGGAAACAACGGACGCTGCCGAAATTTCTGCACTTCGATTACTGGATGGGATGGGCCAACCGGACTTGGAACGCCACAGGGCACTGGAGGTTTTTAAAGAGGATTAGTTGGTAGCTAGGGCGGGACTCGAACCCGCGACCCCACGATTATGAGTCGTGTGCTCTAACCACCTGAGCTACCCAGCCGCAGAGCCCCGAGACAGGATTGAACTGTCGACCCCTTCCTTACCATGGAAGTGCTCTACCACTGAGCTATCGGGGCGTTGTGCATCGCACAAGGCGCGGGCACCAAACGAGATTAGCACCTTTGCTAGTTGCCACGCAAACGCGATTTCCCGTTTACACAACAAATGTGAAGGGTATCTTTGAACCGATAACGAAAGACGAGAGGAAGATCTGGCGATGCAGAACTCGAAGTGGTGGCGCTCTGCAGTTATCTACCAGATCTACCCTCGTTCTTTCGCCGATTCTAACGGCGACGGTCTCGGAGACCTCAATGGAATCACCGCCAGAATGTCTGCTCTAAAGCATCTCGGGGTAGATGCAATCTGGCTTTCCCCATTCCAGAAATCTCCGCAAAAGGATGCCGGTTACGACGTCTCTGATTACTGCGATGTCGACCCTATCTTTGGAACATTAGACGACTTCGATGCACTCCTTCACAGAGCCCACCAACTCGGTCTTAGAGTGCTCATAGACCTTGTACCCAACCACACCTCAGACCAACACGAGTGGTTCCAACGAGCGCTCAAGGCGGGTCCTGGTTCACCTGAGCGCGAGTACTACCATTTCCGCGATGGCGAAGATCTGCCAAACAACTGGCAGTCGATGTTCGGAGGTCCTGCCTGGACCAAGACGGAAGACGGCCAGTGGTACCTGCACCTCTTTGACTCTTCACAACCAGATCTCAACTGGGCCAACTCTGCGGTACAGAGTGAATTCGAGAAGATCCTCAGGTTTTGGTTAGACCGAGGTGTCGACGGCTTTCGAGTAGACCAACCTCACGCCATGGCCAAGGCCGAAGGGCTTCCAGATCACCCTGATGTGAAACGCGCTGGCGCCGGTTTCATCGAAGGCGAACCAAGCCCTCCAATGTGGTTTCAAGAGGAGGTTCACCCGATCTTCAGAAGATGGCGTGAGATCCTCGATAGCTACCCTGGTGAACGAGCAATGTGTGGCGAAGCCTATGTGCTGCCACTTAGCTTCATGGCCAAGTGGGTTAGACCAGACGAATTCCACCAGACCTTCAACTTCCGCTATTTGGATGCTCACTGGGATGCCAAGAGTATTCGTGAAGTTGTTGACGAATCATTCGATGCCTTTGGTGGCGTTGGAGCTCCGAGCACCTGGGTGCTTTCAAATCACGATGTGATGCGTCACGCCAGCCGTCTAGGTGGCGAATACGGCAGACCTACCGCGAGCGATGGCGTTGGTCCGGATGACGTTCAACCAGATGCCGAACTCGGTCTCACCAAAGCTAAAGCAGCTACCCTGTTCACCATGGGCTTGCCTGGCTCTATGTATATGTATCAGGGCGAAGAACTCGGGCTTCCCGAGCACACTACCTTGCCACCGGAGTTCCGCCAGGATCCGACCTTCGCCAGAACCAATGGCTATCGCCTCGGCCGAGACGGCTGCCGAGTTCCGCTGCCTTGGGAGGCTGGAGTTAACGAATCTAACGGCTTCAGCCCAACTGGCAAGGCTTGGTTGCCTCAACCTGAAATCTACAAAGAACTATCTCGCAATAAGCAAACAGATGCTCCTGGTTCAACTCTCGAGCTCTACCGAAAGGCTTTGGCACTTCGAGGTGAGCTTGACCTAGGTAATGGGGCCTTCGAATGGGCCAACGAACTTTGCAGTGAAACCGTGCTCGCCTACCGAAACGGAATCACACTCGTCGTCCACAACTTTGGGGACTCACCTTTAGCAATCGATCATGCAAATGTCATCTGCAGGTCAGCTTCCGAAAGCGAAACGCTGCAACCAAACGAAACCGTTTGGCTTTCTCTTTAAAGCGTTGAACCTTGACCAACACATTGCTATCGTTACCAGTAACTTTTGAGTTTCTGGAAACGAAGCGATTTTTCGCCCAGAAGTCACCGTTCTCGGTGGCTAAAGATTAGGCCTGTTCTAGCAGGTCTTTTCTTTTTGCCGGCCCACTCGCGCGTAGCCCAAATGAGTTGCGTCTAGTTTGGTTTGAAACCACGCGATTAACTGAAAGTTCTCCACAGAATCCAAATTAATAGAAGAAGACCCCGGCTTTCGCCGAGGTCTTCTTCTTTGGATCGATTTACGACAGTACGTCGTCAACCATCTTGGTGTGGTGAATGTTGCGCACCTGGGCAACAATCAAACCGAGTCCTGCTGCGATGAATGGCAGTAGAACTAGGAACCAACCAAATGGGGTTAGCTGCCAGTTTCCGGCTTCGGAGGTTGGGTCAACGCCAGCAGGTGCTAGGTTTCCAAGCAGACCGAAACGGCTCATTAGCAGGTAGACACCGAGGCTTAGACCAACAACCGAGATAAGTGGAGCGATGGTCGACTTCCACTTGCTTACGGTTGCGTCCTTGCCTAGGAAGACCACGATGGCGATGCTCACGAGGATTTCAACGAACATGATCGCAACAGCGGTCACGGCGCTCATCCAGGTGAAGAGGTTTCCAATGCCATCTAGTCCTAGTGACTGGAAAGCAACGATTACCACGATGGCGATTGCCGAGGTAAGGACAACGCCACGAGTAGGTGCACCAGAAGCGTTGGTTTCACCAAGACGCTTCGAGAAGACACCGCTACGGCCTAGCGCGAAGAAGTAACGCGCAATCGAGTTCTGGAATGCAAGTAGACCTGCAAAGCACGAGGTTAGTACCAGGTAGCTCATGATGGTCGACATCCAGGTGCCACCTAGGTTGCTGTCGGCAAGGCTGTAAAGAACACCGGCTGGATTGGTTAGACCAACCTTAGGGTCTAGCGCGCCGAACTCTGCGATGTAACCGCCAATGCCGTCCTTGTGACCAGACATACCGGTTGCCATTGCTAGCGAAACGAAAGCGAATAGGCCGGTGATGATTCCGATTGCCCAGTAGGTTGCCTTTGGAACGGTTCGCTTAGGGTCCTTCGACTCTTCACCGTAAATTGCGGTTGCTTCGAAGCCGATGAACGACGCGAATGCGAATGCGATTGCAATTCCAGCACCACCGGAAAAACCACCGGCGATGATGTTTGAAGGGGAGAACGATGCAGCAAGGTCGATGTGTGCTCCGTTATTTACGAAGACAGCAATCGCGGTGACGATAAGCGAAAGAAGCTCAAGAATCATCAAACCACCGAGAACCTTGGCTCCAACGTCAACGCTCAGTAGCGATAGACCGGTTACAAGAACCCAAGCGACGATTGCGTAGATCCACCAGTTGGTTCCGACACCGTTGAAGGTGAATGATGCAACGCCACCGAAGAAGCCGTAGATAGCTAGCTGAATGGTGATGTAACCAACGAGCGATGCGAATGCACTTGCAACACCGGCCTTAGGGCCAAGTCCGCGACCTACATATGCGAAGAATGCTCCGGTGTTAGTGACCTTCTGGCTCATTGCGCCATAGCCAACCGAGAAAACGAGTAGTACTAGACCTACAGCGAGATAGGTACCTGCGGTGCCGGCTCCGTTGCCTAGGAACATAGCGATTGGAACGGCGCCAGTCATACCTAACAAAGGTGCAGCAGCGGCCACTACGAAGAAGACGATTCCGGCGACGCCGAGTCTTCCCTTTCTAAGCGACTGACCGTCGCCTTGTTCTGATGCCATTGATTTCTCCTCTTTGAGTTATTCGTTTATTTCCAAACGATTAGTTAAGAATGCCGTTTAGCGCCCGTTTGGTTCAAGTTTTTACCTAGTAAATTGGCGGATTATTACCGAATCGTTATGAACTATCTTGAATAGGTATTGTTTGGATACGAATGACTTAGTTAGGGTGGAATTTATGAGCGAACTCAATGGATTTTTAGCACCACTTACCCCAACCGGCAAAAGCAGCTTGGCACCGAAGATGCCTTGGCACTACTCGGGAACACTACTCACAGTCGAGTACTTAACCGACCCTGCCAACGTACGCGCAATCTTGCCTCCGGAACTAGAACTTGCCGATGAAGAGCCAGGCGCAGTTGCCCTGATCTGGGCAGACTGGCAGAGCTGCTCTGAGGGTGGCGAAGAACTTCTCGACCCGATGCGCTCTCAGTACCTGGAGACCTTCGTTGTGGTTCGCTGCAAGTACGAGGGAAAGACCTACTCGCGCTGTGTTGCCATCTGGGTTACCAAGGACTTCGCAATCGGTCGCGGTTTCTTCCAGGGTTACCCTAAGAAGCTGGGCTCGATGGCAGTTACCCGTGTGTTCAACTTTGGTAAAGCAACCCCTCGACTTGAGCCAGGTGCCAAGATCGGTGCCAGCCTTGCTGCATACGACCACCGTCTAGCATCGGCCGTTGTAACCCTTCGCGAACCAAGCGACACCAACGGTTTCGTAAACGGACACCCTATGCTGCACAGCCGCTGGATGCCTTCGATCACTCCAGGTGCCGGCAACTCGCTAGACCAGCTAATCACCATGAGCGGCGTTGACTTCGAGGGTGGTCAGGCCTGGAAGGGTGACGCCAAGCTCGAGATCTCAGACTCTCAATGGGACGAACTTGCGTCAATCTTGCCAATCAACAAGATTCTCGCCGGTTACTACCGCGAGGTTGGAACCACCTTCAACGGTGGAAAGCTCGTTGCTGACCGCTCGAACCCAACCGTCTAGCAACAGATTCAAAAATCCCCTCGGAATTAACTTCCGAGGGGATTTTCTTTGGGCTAGGAGGCCTTTAGTAACTGAGCATGTACTCGTCGTGTTCCCACTGGGTAACTTCGCGAGTGTCTGGGTTCGAAACCTCTGCCTTGTAGCGTTCGATTTCGTCGCGCTTTAGAACCACGAATGCTTCAACCAACTGAGGAGACATCTGCTCCATTAGGTGAGGGTTGTTCTCTAGGTGGTCTAGAGCTTCGGTGAATGTTGCAGGAAGTGTTGGGGCATCCTCGTTGTCGTATGCCATGCCGACTGCGTCTGGAGGGCAAGCGAGGTTGCGCTTGATGCCGTCTAGGCCGGCAGCCAGGATACCTGCGATAACCAGGTAAGGGTTAGCAGCGCCATCGCCAACGCGAACTTCGAGACGAGTTCCCTGGCCACGCTCTGGCGGAATGCGAACCATGCAGCTGCGGTTATCGTAACCCCAGTTTGCGCGGAACGGAGCCAGGGTGTCTGGGCCGAGACGCTTGAATGCGTTGACGGTTGGGTTGGTAAGTGCGGTAAGTCCGTTGGCGTTTGCTGTGATTCCCGCGATGATGCTCTTGCCGAGGTCGCTCAGATTGCCGTTGCCGTCGTGCATCTTGTTGTTACCGGCTACGTCGGTAACCGAGAAGTGTAGGTGGAAGCCGCTACCGCCCTCATCGCTCCAAGGCTTGCCCATGAAGGTTGCGTTCTTACCTGAGCGGTTTACAACGTCCTTGATGGCGGTCTTGAACATGAAGGTTCGGTCTGCTGCGTCTAGCGCCTCGGAATGCCAAAGGTTGATCTCGTACTGCGCTGGGCTGAACTCGTGGTTACCCGCGAATACGCCGATCTTCATCTGGTCGAGGGTGCGCAATAGGTTTAGGAAGGTGCCGTCTGGGTCAACCTGAGAACCGGTGGTGTAAACCATTCCGGTGCGTTCGTGCTGTCGTCTCCAGCTGCCATCTTCGTTCAGCTTAGCGATGTAGAACTCTAACTCTGGACCAACAACTGGAACCAAGCCCATGTAGGCGTATTCGCGCATGATTTTCTTGAGCACGGTTCTTGGGCTGAAGAGGTTTTCGCTCTGGTCTGGGTTGAAGGCATCTACGATGACGTAAGCAACGCCTGGCTCCCAAGGAAGCTCGGTGATGGTGTCTGGGTCGAGCTTGGAGACTAGGTCCTGAAGGCCGTCTGCGGCGATGTTGCCGGCATCGAGCACGCCACCGCGAACGTTGGTGACCCATACACCCTGGCAAAACGCAGGGCCGTTGTGAGCAGCCTTGTCGAGCTGGCTAACCATCACGTCTTTCGAGCGCGGGATACCGAGAACGTCTGCGTAGACGAATCGAAGAATGTCAATGTTGCGCGCTTTGAGTTCGTCGCGAAGTTTTGTAAGGTCCTGACCCACTACAACTCCTTTGTTGCTTAATCGTTAGGGTTCTAACGAAATACTATTCAGTTTCTCGCCGTTTTGAAATCTAGACTTGGAAATCGTAATCGTTCGGTTACAAATAGTTTTCGAGGTGGGTTCAATGAAAGCACTATTTATCCAACACGATCACCTATCCCCTCCTGGGCCGGTTGCAGATCGTCTACGTCACCACGGCTTCGACGTGGTTGAACAACTGGTTGTTCCAGAGAGTTCGTTTAGAACCCCGAACGTAACATTTGTCTTCCCAGACCTGAACGACTACGACTTGATCATCCCGATGGGTGCCCCTTGGGGAGCATGGGACGACGCCTGCATCGGCAACTGGCTGCAGCCGGAGCTCGACTGGATTCGCGAGGCTGTTCTGAGCGGCAAGCCGGTGCTCGGCATCTGCTTCGGTGGGCAACTCATTTCACGCGCACTAGGCGGAAGCGTTGGCCGCGCTCCAAACTGCGAAATTGGCTGGAAGGATGTTTGGACCGACCGCCCTGACATCGTGCCGGTTGGCCCATGGTTCCAATTCCACTACGACCGCTGGACCGTCCCCGCCGGAGCAATCGAAATCGCGAGAAACCCTTTCGCGTCGCAGGCATTCACGATTAACAAGGCTTTGGCACTGCAGTTCCACCCTGAACTCGTTGGCAGCGCTCTCGAGGGCTGGCTGGAGTGGGACGGCCGCGGGCTAGTCGAGAAGGACGGCCAAGACCCAGACGTCTTGATGGCCCAAACCCTGGCATACGAAGAAGCCGCCACCAAGCGCACCTACGCGCTCGTTGACGGCTTCCTTCGAGAAGTTGCCTCGCTTATTTAGCGGGTTGATACCTTCACAGGCATGCGCTTGATTCCGTGAACGAAGTTCGAGCGCAGGTAGTCGATCTTGCCGGTTAGCTCAACCTTGTCGACACGCTGAATCAGGTCTTCGAACATCACGCGAAGTTCGATACGTGCAAGCGCGTTACCTAGACACATGTGAGCGCCGCCACGACCGAAGGTCATGTGCTCGTTCGGGTTACGGCCAACGTCGAACTTGTCTGGGTTGGCGAAGATTGCCTCGTCGCGGTTACCAGAAGCGAAGAACGGAACAACCTTCTGGCCTTCCTTGATGTTCACGCCGTTGATCACAGCGTCGCGAGTTGCGGTGCGACGGAAGTGGTAAACAGGGCTGGCGTAGCGAAGGAACTCTTCGACGGCCCAAGGAATCATGTCAGGGTTCTCCTGAAGGATGGCCAGCTGGTCTGGGTGCTCGATCAGGTTGCGCATGGTGTGGCTGATGGTGTGACGAGTGGTTTCGTTACCGGCTACAACCAAGAGCAAGAAGTTGGTGTGAAAGTCACGCTCGGTTAGCGGAATGCCGTCGCTCATGTCTCCGTTGACGAGAACCGAAACGAGGTCGGTGCCGTCTTTGCCGCGACGCTCGCGAGCCAGGGCATCTCCGTACTCGAAAACCTCGAGAGCAGCTGGCGACTTGAACGGAACCAAACGATACTTTTCGCTCTCTGGGTCGTTCATCATTAGGTCGGCGTGCTCTGGGTCGTCGAAACCAACCATGCGGTTACCCCAGTCGATTAGCTGTGGAGCGTCTTCTTCTGGTACGTCGAGAAGCTTCACGAGCACGTTGATCGGGAAGTCTGCCGAAACCTCTTGCACGAAGTCAAACTCACCCTTGGCAAATGCCTTGTCCAGGGTGGTTGCGGTTAGGCCGCGGAGGAAGGTCTCGTACTTGGCAACGGCACCTGGGGTGAACTGGCCCTGCAGCAGGCGGCGAAGCGCGCGGTGGCGGGTTCCGTCGGTCTCTAGAAGCGAACGACGAGCCTCTTCCTGCTCCTTGTCAACCTCTTCGAGGTTGGTGAAGCGCTCCGAGGTGAAGGTCTCCGAGTCGCGAAGAACACCGACGATGTCGTGGTAGTTCATTATCGACCAGAAGCCGTGGTTTGGCGCTTCTTCTTCGTTCCAGTGGACTGGGCTTTCCTTTCGCAGCTGTGCGAACTCGGCCCATGGGGCACCCTTCTCGAACAGATCGAGATCTGCGAGGTTAATCTTCGACACTGAAGACATAGCAACTCCTAGATTGTTTGGATGCTAACAATCTAAACCCTTAACCGCAGAACTACGCAACCTTTGTCGAATTGTTATCTAAAAGGGTGCGGTGTGGGAAAATTGAGGTTCACAATTACTGGGGAACGTTAGGAAGCAAAATGGCTGGTGCGCACACACTTCGGGAGACCGAGCGTCACGCCGACGAACGTCTCGCCGGAATGCAGATTGACTTCCAAGCGATGGCCGTTGCCTCCAACCTATTCCGCGCAGCAACCTCTGTTCGCAACCACCTCGAACGAAGCGTGCTTGCGGCACACGACCTGAGCTGGTCTGCATTCGTTGTGCTCTGGGTGGTTTGGATCTGGGACAACAGCGAGACTCGCGAAATCGCGAGCGAAGCTGGATTCAGCAAGGCGACCCTCACCGGAGTTCTCAACACCCTGGAAAAACGTGGACTTGCCGTTCGCAAGCGAAGCAAGGATGACGGTCGCCTGGTGATCGTGAACCTAACCGCGAAGGGCCGCAAACTTATGGAACAGTTGTTCCCGCTGTTCAACAAGCAGGAACAGTTTGTTGCCTCAGCACTTGATGTAAAGACTCAAAACCTGGTTGCCGATGCACTTCGCAAGATGTCGGAACATGCCGACCCTGCGAACCAAAACTAACCGCGAGCGGCCGCCACAAACGCCTTAGTAATTTCAAGCTGCGCGCTGTCGCTGTCGTAGTTGTCTTCTGGGTGCCACTGCAACCCGAATGCCCAGTTCTTAGCCGAGTCGTAACGAACGGCCTCAACATAACCTTCCGCCGCATGAGCGATTGGCACAACACCTTTACCGAGATCCTTGATGATCTGGTGGTGGTAGCAGGAAGCCTGAACCGTGGAGTGCGAAAGACCGAGATCCGCGATGTTCGCCTCGATGTTTACCTCGGCAACGTGGTGTCGGTGAGGAATGTCCATGTGCTGGAGCAGTGTGCCGCCGAGGGCAACGTTGGTCACCTGGGTTCCGCGGCAAACGGTGAGCAGCGGGATGCCGGCGTTGAACACGTAGTTCACCAGCGAGATGTCAACCTCGTCTTGGAGATCGTCGATGCCGTAAAGCTCTTCGGTGACCGGTTCTTCTCCATAGCGCTCAGGGTTGATGTCTGAACCGCCCGGCATCAAAACTCCATCGAAACCGGCCAGTCTTTCTTCCCAGTTGCTACCCTTCACCGGCAGCAGTGTGATCGGCTCGCCTCCGGCTTCCCAGACCAGTTCAAGCAGTCTCCTGGCATTTACAACTCCGGCATAGCGGGTTACCGAGGTGCCTTCGGCGAATCTACCGAGGATTGCGATTCTTGGTCTTTTGGTTCCTGACATGGCCATCTTCCAAATCGTTATAAAAGTCTGTAAATCTTGGTCTAACTATGCCATAAAGTAAATCATTAGTAACCGAACGAATATTTGTCGTTTCGAAAATCTGACGAAGGAGCCAGTGCCGTGACCTTTATTGAAGTCGCCGGAGTAAAAGTTGACACTCGCCACTACATCAATGGGCAGCGCGTAGCCTCCGCAGAGACCTTCACCAACACCTCGCCGATCGACGGCACCTTCCTCGGCGAAATTTCGGCAGCCGGTGTCGACGAGGTAAACCAAGCTGTCGCAGCAGCCAAGGCTGCATTTCCAGGTTGGTGGAAACTTGGGCCAAAGGGTCGTGGCGAGAAGCTTTTGAAGCTCGCCGAGTTGGTCGAGGCCAACGTTGAGGCGTTGAGCCAGCTCGAAACCCTCGACAACGGTTCTCTCCTTCGATCGCACCGCCGCGGGGTAATGCCACGCGTTGCCATGAACATTCGCTTCTTCGCCGAGTACGCTATGAATGACCTAAAGCACGACGACTTCGAAACTCGCGGTCACACCAACAAGGTGAGCTGGGACCCATCTGGTGTTGCTGCGATCATCACGCCGTGGAACGCACCGCTCATGCTTGCCACCTGGAGAATCGGCCCTGCCCTTGCCGCCGGTGACACCGTGGTTCTGAAGCCAGCCGAGTGGACCCCGCTTTCCGCTAGCTTTTTTGCAGACCTAACCAAGCAGGCCGGAATCCCAGACGGCGTATTCAACGTGCTTCAGGGCCGCGGTTCGGTTGCAGGTTCAGCACTTACCCAGCACAAGGATGTTGCGAGAATCGCTTTCACCGGTTCGGTTCCAACGGCGAAGATCATTGCCAAGGCAGCTGCTGAGAACCTAACCCCTGTTTCGTTTGAGCTTGGCGGCAAGAGCCCACTAGTTGTTTTCGAAGATGCCGACCTAGACCTTGCAGCAACCCTTGCGGTTGAGCAGTACGACAACGCCGGCCAGGTTTGTTTATCCGGAACCAGAATCTTGGTACACGAAGACATCGTCGATGCATTCGCGGAGAAGTTCCGCGAGAAGGCCGCACTTGTGAAGCAGGGTGACCCTCGTGAAGAGGGAACCGACATCGGCCCACAGATTCACCAGGTTCACTTCGACCGCGTGAAGGGCTTCGTAGACCGCGCTCGAGAAGAGGGCGCAGACATTGTTCTCGGTGGAACCCCGAACGACGACCTCGGCGGTCTCTACTTCAACCCAACGCTGGTTCTCAACCCAGCACCTGGCAGCGAAATCGTTACCGCCGAGATCTTTGGCCCGGTTCTTTGCATGCAAACGTTCTCTTCTGACGAGCAGGCCGTGCAGATGGCAAACGACACCGAGTTCGGATTGGCAGCAACGGTGGTTACGGGAAGCAAGGAAAAGGCCGAGCGCGTAACCGCAGACCTAATCGCGGGAACCATCTGGGTTAACTGCTTCTTCGTTCGTGACCTTCGCGCACCTTTTGGTGGCTCGAAGAAGAGCGGTATCGGCCGCGAGGGTGGCGTTTGGTCATTCGACTTCTACGCAGATGTAAAGAACACCGTGTTTTCTCCAAACGGATGGAAGGAATAAGAAAAATGGGTGAAGTTGTAGGAGCAGCGCTGCTGGCACACGTGCCGACAATCATGCTGCCTGAAGCAGTTCGCAAGGACCTAAACAACGGCGAGGAAATCAGCCTCGTCCCAGGTTTGAAGAAGCTGCGCAAAGAAGTTTTTGAAAACCTCGACTACGACACCGTCGTTGTGCTCGACTCACACTGGGCAACCACTGTTGAGTTCGTAATCACCTCGGCTGCCGAGCGTTCAGGTCTGTTCACCTCCGAGGAACTTCCTCGTGGCATGACCCAGATTCCTTACGCAATCAAAGGCGACCCTGAGCTTGCCAAGGCTGTAGCCAACTACGACGAAAAGAACGGCACCTGGGTTACCCCTATCTCGGACCCACACCTACCGATCTTCTACGCAACCGTGAACCTATGGCACTACCTCGGTCGTGGCCTAGACGACAAGGCTTGGATCTCGATGTCGGTTTGCCAAACCGGTACCCCTGAAGATTTCATCCGTGCCGGACGCGCACTTGGTGAAGCAATTCGCGACTCTGACCGCAAGGTTCTGCTCGTTGCTTCCGGTGCCCTTTCGCACACCTTCCACAAGCTTCGTGACCTTCGCAAGCACGAGGCAAGTGACCCTAAGCACATCTACTCGAAGGAAGCCTACGAGTACGACCTTCAGGTGCTCGAGTGGATGAAGGCCGGAGACCACAAGGCAATCCTTGATGACTTCGACAACTTCCGTAAGTTCAAGCCAGAGGCCGGATTCTTCCACTACCTAGCCATGGCCGGTGCCATCGGTGAGGAAGCATGGAAGTCGAAGGGTGAGCTTTACAGCGAATACGAAAACTCGATCGGTACCGGACAGGTGCACGTATGGTTCCCAGCCCAAGAGGGCGGGTTCCCTAAGCCAAAGGATGTAGTGCTTTCCCGTGACTGAATTTAGAAGAATCCTGCTGAACGGTTACCCGGTTCAGGTAAAGCGCGAGGGTGAAGAGTTGGTTGCCCCAGACGGCCGCCGCATCGCCATCGAAGATGCCACCCACCTGGCTCCTAGCGAACCAACCAAGATTGTCGCCGTTCACCTGAACTACGACAGCCGCACCAAGGAGTTCATGACCAAGCTCCCACCTGCGCCAACCTACTTCTTGAAGCCGCCAACCGCTTTGAACTCACACAAGGGTGACGTGGTTCGTCCTGAAGGTTGCAAGTGGTTGAACTACGAGGGTGAGATCGTGATCATCATCGGCAAGGTTTGCCGCAACATTTCCCCTGAGGAGGCCGGCGAGTACATCGCAGGTTACTCGGTTGGAAACGACTTCGGTCTTCACGACTTCCGTGACACCGACGCCGGTTCGATGCTTCGCGTGAAGGGTTCCGACACCTTGGCTCCGGTTGGTCCTGGAATGGTTACCGACTGGGACTTCCGCAACAAGCGCATCCAAACCATCGTGAACGGCAAGGTCGTCCAGGACGACAACACCGACAACATGGAGTGGGACATGCACTACCTGGTTGCCGACATCGCTCGCAACATCACGCTCATGCCAGGCGACATGCTCTACTCGGGCACCCCAGCCAACAGCCGTCCGGTTTTCCCAGGCGACGTGGTTGAGGTTGAAGTCGAAGGCCTAGGCCGTTTGACCAACACCATCGTGGTTGGCCCAACCCCGATTCGCACCGACGTTGGCGCACAGCCAACCGAGAGCGAAGAAGTAATTTCCACCGCGCTTGGTGGAGACTGGGAATTCCGAGGAATTCGCACCCCGTCCAAAGACCTTTACCCATCGACTGTTGAGGAAAAGTAAATGATCAAGATCAATGTTGATATGACCAAGTGCCAGCACTACGGCATGTGTGTTTTCGAAGCACCAGACGTGTTCAAGCTGAACTCAGATGACAAGCTCGAGTACACCGCAACCGCGGACGACTCAGAGCGCGCCAATGTTGAGGCAGCGATTGACGTTTGCCCAATGCAGGCAATCTTCATCGTCGACTAATCATGTCTAAGCCGGTAGTAATCGTTGGAGCCTCCATGGGAGGCTTGCGTGCAGCCGAGGCGCTTCGTCGCTTCGGTTACACCGGCGCGATTACCGCCATTGGTGATGAAACCTGGGCACCCTACAACCGTCCACCGCTTTCCAAAGAGGTGTTGGCCGGCGATGAGGTTAGCCACGAAACCGTCGCCTTCCCGCAGCGAGATGCAACCGCAGACGTCGGTTGGGTCTTGGGCCACAGTGTTGTCTCGGCTGACCTCGAACACAACACTGTGACCACCGACGATGGTGAGGTCTTTGAATACTCTCACCTGATTATCGCCACCGGTCTTCGCCCGAAGAAGCAGGTTTACCCAAACAACATCCACGCGGGCCGTCACATCATTCGTACCCTTGAAGACGCTATGGGTCTTCGACAGGCACTTCAGCCTGGCAAGAAGGTTGTGGTTTTGGGGGCAGGGTTCATCGGTTGTGAAACTGCTGCGACCGCTCGCAAACTCGGCTGCGATGTAACCATCGTTGCCCCTGGTTCGGTTCCGATGCGTCGCCCGCTCGGCGACGAACTTGCCGGAGAACTCCAGCGCCGCCAAGAGGCACAAGGCGTGAAGTTCCTCATGAAGCGAACCGTTACCGATCTCGTCGGAGAATCGCACATCACCGCTGTTGCACTTGACGACGACACCGAACTTCCTTGCGATGTATTCATCGAAGCCATCGGTTCACTTCCAAACACCGAGTTCCTCGAAGGCAACGATATCGACATCTCCGACGGCCTGCTCTGCGATGGCAACCTGCACGCCGTGAAAACCTCCGGTGGAAGCTGGGACAACGTTTGGGGGGTAGGCGACGTGGTTCGCTTCCCGAACCCTCGCTACGATGGTGCCGCCCGTCGCGTTGAGCACTGGAACATCCCTAGCGAATGCGCGAAGTATGTTGGTCAGGCGATCGCCACCGGCGCCACTTCTGAAGTTTTCCGCCCGCTGCCATCGTTTTGGTCAGACCAGTTTGACGTGCACATTTTGGCTTACGGCCTGTTGGCGATCGCCGACAGCCACAAGCTCGTCGAGGGATCGCTCGACGGCGACTGCGTTTTTGAGTACTACCGCGAAGGTGAACTCGTTGGTGCTGCCGGTATTGGTTTACGTTCGGTGGTCATGGGCTACCGCAAGGTTTTTGAGAGTTAGAAAGGCAACACATGTCCTCTTTTTTTGACCTAGATATTTCTTTCGAAGGCGACGACGAACTTCCAGACCCGTCGAAGATTCCTGCGGCGACTTTGAAGGCTGCCATTGAGACCTTGCCAGATGCACTCCGCGAAGTTGCCTACGCCGTTCTCTATGAGAAGCGCACCATGAGCGATGTTTCGCAAGCCCTCGGCATTCGCCAGAGCGAACTGGTTTCAAGACTTCACCGTGCCCAGCTTGCAATCGGCATGTTCATGATGAGCCAGGGACGCGGTGGCCACTAATGGCTGACCAGGTTTTCAGAAACTTCATCGACGGCGAATACCGTGACGCAAATGCCGAAGACTCGATGGACATTTACAACCCTGCCGACGGCAAGGTTTACGCCAAGGCTCCTGTCTCTTCCGTTGGCGATGTTGACGCAGCATTCAAGTCGGCAGCCAAGGCATTCGAGGACTGGCGCCTCAGCACCCCAGCCGAGCGACAGCTGGCTCTGCTAAAAATTGCCGATGCCTTTGAGGCTCGCGCAGAAGACTTGGCAGAAGCTGAAAGCCGTGACACCGGAAAGCCTCGCGGCATCGTGGTTCCTCACGAGGTCAACAACATTGTTAGCCAGATTCGTTTCTTCGCTGGCGCAGCCAGAAACCTTGAGGGTCGTGCCACCGGCGAATACAGCAGAAACCACACCTCGTCGATTCGTCGCGAGCCAATCGGTGTGATCGGGCAGATCACCCCTTGGAACTACCCAATGGTCATGGCGACCTGGAAGTTTGCACCCGCAATCGCTGCAGGTAACACCATCGTTTTGAAACCTTCTGACACCACCCCTGCCAGCACTCTGCTCATGGCTGAGATCGCGTCGGAGTTTCTGCCAAAGGGTGTATTCAACGTTGTCGTTGGAGACCGCACCACCGGCAAGGCAGTTGTTGAACACAAGACCCCGCAGATGGTTGCCATCACCGGTTCGGTTCGCGCCGGCATGGAGGTTGCTAAGTCGGCAGCCATCGACGTGAAGCGTGTACACCTTGAACTCGGTGGCAAGGCTCCTGCCGTTGTCTTCCCAGACGCAGACCTTCAGCGCGCGGCGGCAACCATAGTTGGTGCTGCCTTCTACAACGCCGGTCAGGACTGCACTGCGGCCACTCGCGTGTTGGTGCACGAAAGCGTTCGCGACGACCTGCTGGCTCTCATGAAGGCAGAAGTTTTGGCAAATGCCAAGACCGGTGACCCGATGCGTTCAGACATCTTGTTCGGCCCTGTGAACAACATCAACCAGTTCGAGCGCGTCAAGGGATTTGTTGAACGCATGCCGGATCACGCCGAGCTAATCGTCGGTGGTGGAGCTGCCAGCGAAGGCGGTTACTTCCACGAGGCAACGATCATTGCAGATCTTCGCCAGGACGACGAACACATCCAGGATGAAATCTTCGGACCAATCCTTTCGGTTCAAACCTTCAAGACCGAAGAGGAAGCGCTTCGCAATGCGAACGACGTGGCCTACGGTCTTGGTTCGTCTGTTTGGACCAGCGACCACGGCCGCGCTATGCGATTCAGCCGAGACCTCGACTTCGGTGCCGTCTGGGTGAACGAACACGGTGCACTCGCAGCCGAGATGCCTCACGGCGGATACCGCCACTCCGGTTACGGAAAAGACCTTTCGATGTATGGATTTGAGGATTACACGCGCATCAAACACGTGATGTCTTACATCGGACACTGACAAAACTAGGATCAAGGTAATGACTAATCAACGACGATTAAGTAATCTGCCACAGAGCATCGGACTAGATGCTTGGGTGGCCGCTGTTGCCGAGCTGACCGAACCAGACCAGATTGTTTGGTGTAACGGTTCCAAAGAAGAGTATGACCTCCTCTGCAATAACTTGGTTGAAAACGGCACCTTCATCAAACTAAATGAAGAGAAGCGCCCGAACAGCTACCTCGCCCGCACCGACCCTAGCGACGTTGCCCGCGTCGAGGAGCGCACCTTCATCTGCAGCAACACCGAGATCGCTGCCGGACCAACCAACAACTGGCAAGACCCAGAAGCCATGAAGGGAAAGCTCGAGCCGCTGTTCGCTGGCTCCATGCGCGGACGCACGATGTACGTGATTCCGTTTGCCATGGGCCCGCTCGGTTCGAGCCTCACCCGATACGGAGTTCAGCTAACCGATAGCGAATACGCCGTGGTAAACATGCACCTGATGACTCGAGTAACAACCGCCGTGGCAGATGCCATTCGCGCTGGATCCGACTGGGTTGCAACCATGCACTCGGTTGGTGCTCCACTTGCCCCAGGTGCAGTCGACAGCACCTGGCCTTGCAACCGCGAGAAATACATCTGCCAGTTCCCAGATACTAAAGAGGTTTGGTCTTTCGGTTCCGGTTACGGTGGCAATGCGCTGCTCGGCAAGAAATGCATGAGCCTTCGAATCGGTTCGGTGCTCGCCCGCGAAGAGGGTTGGCTTGCCGAACACATGCTGATTCTTCGACTCACCAACCCACAGGGCGAGCGCATGCACATGGCTGCCGCATTCCCTTCGGCCTGCGGTAAAACCAACCTCGCCATGCTCCAGCCGAGCCTGCCTGGCTGGAACGTCGAGACCATCGGCGACGACATCGCCTGGATCGGCCCAGACTCGGCCGGTGAACTTCGTGCAATCAACCCCGAGAACGGTTTCTTCGGTGTAGCACCTGGTACCAGCTTCAAGACCAACCCGGTTGCCATGGAACTTATCTCGCACTCGACGATTTTCACCAACGTTGCCCTCACCGACGACGGAGATGTTTGGTGGGAGGGCATGACCAAGGAAAGCCCACGACACCTGATCGATTGGCGCGGACGCTTCTGGACGCCCGCCGCTGGAACACCGGCTGCCCACCCAAACGGTCGATTCACCTCGCCTGCCGCGAACTGCCCTACCATCAGCCCAGACTGGGAAGACCCTGCCGGCGTTGCCCTTGATGCAATCGTCTTCGGTGGTCGTCGTTCGTCTGGTGCGCCGCTGGTGATGCAGTCGAAGAGTTGGGAACACGGAGTTTTCCTGGGTGCCACCATGGTCTCCGAGCAAACCGCTGCGGCAGAGGGTGTGGTTGGAAAACTACGCCACGACCCATTCGCAATGCTTCCGTTCGCCGGCTACCACATGGCCGATTACTGGCAGCACTGGCTAGACATGGCCGGCAAGGTCTCGAAGCTGCCTAAGGTGTTCCGTGTGAACTGGTTCCTAAAGAACGAGGAAGGCAAGTTCATCTGGCCTGGCTTCAGCGAGAACGCTCGCGTTCTGAAATGGATCATGGAGCGTGTTCAGGGAACAGTCGCCGCCGATGAAACTCCGTTTGGTCTGTTGCCAAGGCTTTCAGACCTCGGCATTTCGGAACTTGGTATCTCAAAGGCAGATGCCGCGCAGTTGCTAGAGATGCCAAAGGAAGAGCTGTTGGCTGAACTAGACGATGATGAGATTTACTTCAGACAGTTCGGTAGCCACCTACCTGTGGCCATCCGCAAAGAACTAGACTTCGAACTAGAGGCGGCCGCTAACTAAAGTCTTTGGCTACCTTTGAGCCAAGATCGCGAACCACTTCGAATAGGGCGTCGACGTCTTCTTCTGTGGTTCTGAAATTCGTGTAGCAAGGACGCAACCAAACCTCGCCGTCGATGGTTGCCGGCGACAGGTAAATGCGCATGTCCTCCATGATCAGTTCGTAGATTCTGCGGTTTAGACCGCTGACATCCTTGACGCCTTCCGGAGCGTACTGAATCGGCACGATCGATAGTTGCGGTTCGTTCGGAAGAACGTTGAAATCCACTGCATCACGAGCCCTCGCGTAAGTCAGTTCCGCGAGTTCAATGTTGTTCGTAATCGCCTTCGCGAACTCATCGGCACCGTGTGTGGCGAAGCCCATCCACATCTTCAGCGCTCTCACCGGGCGAGAGTACTCGAGTGTGATGTCAACCGCGTTCGGCTCTTCGCTGTCGTGAGGCATGTACGCCTCGTTGTGGCTGAAGGTCTTCACTAGCGGCTCATAGCTCTTCATCAAAACAATCGAGCAGGCCTTTGGAACGAACAACCACTTGTGGGCGTCGATGGTTACCGAATCGGCGCGCTCAAGCCCTGCGAATCTGGCCCGCGCCTTTTCGGTTCCTGCGGCAGGTGCTCCGTATGCGCCGTCGATGTGCATCCAAATTCCGTGACGCTCGCAGATGTCTGCGATCTTGTCCAACGGGTCGATGGCACCGGTGAGGGTGGTTCCAGATGATGCGATGACAGCTAGCGGAACCACTCCGGCAGCGATGTCCTGTAACACGGCTGCTTCAAAGCTTTGCGCATCCATGCTGCGGTTTTCATCAATGGCTATTGAACGAATTGCGTCGCTGCCAAAACCGAGTAGTTCAACCGCGCGGATGTTCGAGTAGTGAGCCTCCGCCGAGCAGTAAATGGCAACCGGTACATTCACTCCGGTCTTGCGGGCGTCCGGAAAACGCTTGGTTCGAGCCGCCGCGAGCGCGGTGATGTTGCTAATGGTTCCACCTGAGGTGAACAGTCCTCGCGCGTTGTCGCTGTAACCAATGAACTGGCCGATCCACTTGGCAGCCTGGCGCTCCAATAGCGTTGCCGCCTTGGAATCAACTGCCAGATTGATGTCGTACGAAGATGCGAGGAAGTCGGCGACGGCACCGATTTCGAGACCGCTGGAACCGATGTACGCAAAGAAGCGAGGACGTGATTGAGCGAGGGACTGATCAAGAATGTCGACCGCTTGGTTGAGGGCAACGGTTTCACCGCGACCACCGCGAGGAAGATTCTCGCCTAGCACCGCAAGGGTTTCGGCAGAGATTGCTGGTTCGGAATCACGAGCGTGATCGAAGCTCGACCACACCTGAGAAACGCGTGTTGCCAGGTCTTTTAGAAGGTTTGATCGTTCTCCCTGAAACCCGAACATGGCTTAGAGGTTTGGAACCAATACGTAGCGGGTCTCTAGGTATTCTTCGATACCCTCGGCTCCACCTTCACGACCAAGACCACTCTGCTTGACACCGCCGAATGGGGCTGCAGCGTTCGAAACCAGACCGGTGTTCAAACCACTCATGCCGCTTTCGAGGCTGTCGACCAATCGCATACCGCGAGCCATGTCCTTGGTGAAGGCGTACGAAACCAAACCGAATTCGGTGTCGTTTGCCAGGCGAACTGCCTCTTCTTCGCTCTTGAAGCGAACGATCGGCGCAATAGGGCCAAAGATCTCTTCGCGAAGAATCGAAGCGTCTGCTGGAACGTTGGCAAGGACGGTTGGCTTGAAGAAGTAACCTTCGTCACCAACGGTGCTTCCACCGGTAACAACGTCGGCGCCTTCCTTTACGGTTAGGTCAACTAGGCGCTGCATGTTCTCCTGTGCGGCCTGGTTGATAACCGGACCACAGGTGCTTGCGGTGTCGACACCGCGGCCAAGGTTCAGCTCGCTCATCTTGGCGGCAAACTTGGTTGCGAACTCGTCGGCTACAGACTCGTGCACGATGAATCGGTTAGCAGCGGTGCAAGCCTGGCCGATGTTACGCATCTTGGCCTGCATTGCGCCGGTCACTGCTGCATCTAGGTCGGCGTCTTCGAACACTAGGAACGGAGCATTTCCACCGAGTTCCATCGAGGTGCGAAGCACGTTCTGTGCAGCTTGCTGAAGTAGGCGAACACCTACAGGAGTCGATCCGGTGAACGTGATCTTGCGAAGACGTGGGTCGGCGATGATTGGAGCCGAGGTTGCCGACGAGGTGCTGGTGGTGATTACGTTTACAACACCGGCTGGTAGGCCAGCCTCTTCAAGCGCCTTCACAAAGTAAAGGGTGGTCAGCGGGGTAAGTTCCGCAGGCTTTACCACCATGGTGCAACCTGCGGCAATGGCTGGTGCAATCTTGCGGGTTGCCATGGCAAGTGGGAAGTTCCAAGGGGTGATCGCGAAAGCGGGTCCAACCGGGCGCTTGGTGATCATCATCTTGCCGGTACCCTCAGGGTTTGAACCGAAACGTCCACCAATGCGAGCTGCCTCTTCGCTGAACCAGCGAACAAACTCGTTACCGTAGGTAACCTCGCCGCGTGCTTCCGCGATTGGCTTACCCATTTCTAGCGAGATGATTGTGGCAAATTCCTCGGCGCGCTCACGCACGATCTCGAATGTTCTGCGAAGAATTTCTGCGCGCTCACGCGGAGCGGTTTTTGCCCAGGTTGCCTGCACATCTGCTGCGGCACCGAGTGCTGCCATGCCGTCTTCGGCATTGGCGTTGGCAATGGTCAGAAGAGTCTTGCCGGTTGAAGGGTCTTCTACGCTAATCGGCTGTTCGCCATGTCCCTGAACCCACTTGCCCCCAATGTATAAACCGGTAGGAACCTTAGCCAGAAGCTCAGTTTCGTTTAGCGACATTGCCAATCCATTCACTCAGAAATTATTTGGATACGAACAATCTTAGCCCTCGCAAGTAACCAAATCTTTTCTTATTTTAACTAGGCGGCAAGCATGATTGCCTGTGCCCCGAACGCCGCCTTGAGCGGGTAGTCGAGGTAATCTGCCATGATCGAAAGTTCCGGATTTCTCCAGGCAAAATCCCTGGCCAACATTGCCAAACAAGACCAAGAAAAGATGGTCATAAGATCTTCGGCGTAGTGTGTGATCGAGTCGCCAGGAAAGGCTTGCCCGAGCATCTTGCGAAGGATTGGAGGAACGTCACCCAAACCGAATCGGTGGAGAGACTCCCAAACCGCAAACTCGTAGTGTCTCGCCATATCGACATCCCATACCGTCGAATTCACCTGCATGTGAAGCAGTTTGTGAATCTTGCGTGCGTGACCGACCTTTGCGTTTTCCAGGAGGTCGAATAGGTCGATGAACCGATCGAGCTCATAGCCACATTTTCTTAGGTCGTAAACGTCTGGGAAGTAGAGCATCCGATAAAACGGAACGTGCCCGCGAGTGTTAACGGCGACGCCCCAGGTTTCAATAACCTCATCGGTCTGATTCTCGATGTAATCGTTGGCGTCCACCAGTTAATTGTCTATGAAGTTCATTAGGCTGGAAACAACTTCCTAAGGGGGATCTGTGAATAAGTCTTCGGGTGGGGGCTGCGGTCTCCTAGTTCTTTTAGTAGTAGTTTTCAGTGGAATTGTGGTGCTCATTCAGCAAGCATGGCCACTGCTTCTGATGGCTGTCGTGATCGCAATTCCGATCATCATCGTCAACAGCCGTGAAAAGCGGAAAAACAACCTGATCAAAACCGCTGAGAACCTACGCAATCAGGCTGAAATTCTCACCAAACTAGGCAAAGGCGAAGACTTCGAAGACACCTCAACGATGGCCTTCGGAAAAGACGAGAAATTCCTTTATCAGCTTCCGAACATTCAACTTGTTGAGTACGCCAGCACCGGTTCCACATTCACCTCTACCAATGTGGGGGTGGGCCTTCCACTCGGAAACACCAGAGCCAGTGTGATTGTCGGTGGGAGCGAAGGACAAATCACCAAAAACCCAGACGCCCTCAGCGTTGTAGATTCCGGTTCAGTCACCTTCACCAACAAGCGAATCGTATTCGTTGGCAACAAGTACACCCGCGACTTTGAATTAAGCAAGATCGCCGGAATGGTTGTTGGAGCGAATGGCTACGACGTTCGGCTGAACGTAACCAATCGCGAGCGAATCTCAGGCCTACGCGCCACTAGCGGTTTTGTAATAGGCCCAGGGTTTTTGGCAGCGTTTGCTCTCGAACTCTCTCAGCACGGTCTGAGTTCGGCCAAAAAGTGGGCGGATGAAACAACTGTCAAGATCAACGAAATAGTTGCCGCAAGCCCCGAAGTTGAAAAGTTAGAGCAGAAGGAACTGCCTAAATAGCGAGCATGTCGTGACGCACGATGATTGCGTCGCGAGCCGGGCCAACGCCAATCGCGCTAATACGGCAACCGCTCATCTTTTCGATGGCAACAATGTAGTCCTGAGCGTTCTTTGGAAGCTCATCAAAAGAACGACACTTGCTGATGTCCTCTGTCCAACCAGGGAAGTTTTCGTAGATCGGCTTCGCGTGGTGGAAGTCGCTCTGGCTAACCGGAACCTCCTCAACGCGCTTGCCATCGACATCGTAGGCAACACAAACTGGAATCTCTGTTAGGCCGGTTAGAACGTCCAACTTGGTAAGAACGAAATCGGTTAGGCCGTTAATGCGAGCCGAGTAGCGGGCAATCGGTGCGTCATACCAACCACAGCGACGAGGTCGCCCGGTGGTGGTTCCATACTCGTGACCGGTTGAACGAAGGAACTCACCAGACTCGTCGAACAGCTCGGTAGGGAAAGGACCAGAGCCAACACGAGTAGTGTAAGCCTTCACGATTCCGATGATTGCACCAAGCTTGGTTGGGCCGATTCCGGAGCCGGTTGAAGCACCGCCAGCGGTTGCGTTCGACGACGTAACGAATGGGTAGGTTCCGTGGTCAACATCGAGCATGGTCGCCTGACCACCCTCGAACAAAACCACCTCGTTGCGTTCAAGTGCTTCGTGCAATTCCAAAGCGGTGTCGCAAACGTATGGGCGAAGGCGCTCGGCAAAACCAAGTAGCTCTGCAACCACGGCATCTGCCTTGATTGCCGCACGGTTGTAAACCTTGGTTAGCAGGTTGTTCTTCTGAACAAGCGCTGCCTCAACCTTTTGGCGAAGAATGCTCTCATCGAACAGATCCTGAACACGAATGCCAACGCGGTTGATTTTGTCGGCGTAGGTTGGGCCGATTCCGCGACCGGTGGTACCAATGGCACGCTTACCCAGGAAGCGCTCTGTCACCTTGTCCACGGTCACGTGGTACGAGGTAATGATGTGGGCGTTTGCAGAAATTCGAAGACGAGAGGTGTCGATGCCTCGAGCGTTGAGGGCCTCGATCTCTTCAAACAGAACCGAAGGGTCGATAACCACACCGTTAGAAATCACCGGAGTAACGCCAGGGGTAAGGATTCCCGAAGGCAGGAGGTGAAGAGCGTACTTTTCGTTGCCAATAACCACGGTGTGGCCGGCGTTGTTGCCGCCATTGAACTTCACAACGTAGTCGATGTGCTCGGCTAGAAGGTCGGTGGCTTTACCCTTACCCTCGTCGCCCCACTGTGCTCCAACGATCACCAAAGCAGGCATAATTACCCCTCTTCAAAGCTGGGATTCGTGCCCGAACGAGCACCCCTCAAGTTTACACGTCTGAGGTTCCAGTTAGTCTTGGCCTATGGGGAAGCAGAAATCCGGCGTCATAATCGTCATCGCTATCGTTCTAGGAATCGGCTGGATTGCGAACGCTCTTGATCCAAGCCCAACGCCAACTACCGTGCAAAACACAACCACCGGGCAACCCGACTCATCGACAACAACGCCTCCGGCAACCACCCCAGAAACAACAAAAACAACCACGCCTGCCCCAACCCCGAAACCAACCCCTGTCACCTACTGGGCTAGCGGTCTCAAGGTTGTAGACATTACAGACAGCACATCACGTTCGTGCACCTTCGACATGTGTGTATTTCTAAAGGTCACCGCTCTAAAGACCTGCTCGAGTATTTCGCTATACGGAACCGTTTACGACACCAACGACGACGCCGTCGACGACATCTCAGATGACTTCGCCAAACTCAAAAAGGGGCAATCACGTGTCATCGAGTTCGGCACAGACGCCGTTTACGACTCTGAGGAATACGTGGAGTACGACGACTACACCTGTTGGAAGTAGCTAGAAAACGTGCTGCTGAATCCAACAGTGCATTGCAACGGCTGCGGCGGCACTGGCATTCATTGACCTGGTAGAGCCAAACTGGCTGATCTCGAGCACTACCTCGGAAGCATTAATTGCTTCCTCACTGAGGCCGGGACCTTCTTGGCCAAACAACAGCACACAGCTTTCAGGGAGTTGGTATTCCTCGATCTTTTTGCAGCCAGGCACGTTGTCGATTGCAATGATCGGTAGGTTTTCGGACTTTGCCCAATTAAGGAACTCTTCGACGGTTGGGTGGTGACGAACGTGCTGGTAGCGGTCGGTGACCATGGCGCCGCGACGATTCCATCGGCGGTTTCCTATTATGTGAACTTCCGCGGCGAGGAATGCGTTTGCGGTTCTAACGATCGAGCCGATGTTTAGGTCGTGCTGCCAGTTTTCGATGGCAACGTGAAACTTGTGACGGCGGCTGTCTAACTCGGCAACGATCGCTTCCATCTTCCAGTAACGGTACTGGTCGAGCACGTTCCTCGTGTCACCGTTTTCGAGTAGCTCAGGGTCGTACTGGTCGCCTACCGGCCATGGTTTGGTGTGAGGACCAACTCCCCAGGTGGTTAGCTCAGGTGAAGGTTCGTGGTTAGTCATTTGCCTGTGCTCGTTTCCTGAATTGAATTACAATCACTGCCGCCAAAGCCGAGATTGTTGACGCCGTTAGGACCGCGATGGTTCCGATGTTTGCTGTCTCGTGCTTTCCGCTGAAAGCAAGTTCATTGATAAGCAGTGACACGGTGAAACCAACTCCTGCCAAAATGCCTACCGCCCAAATATCAGCCCAG
>Ga0228701_1000617_pt1 | contig 28131 bp, 22 predicted proteins | sample McNCre117_Aug_MG_2_FD_178017 | JGI IMG/M metagenome (GOLD analysis project Ga0228701, IMG submission 178017) | Freshwater microbial communities from McNutts Creek, Athens, Georgia, United States - 11-17_Aug_MG | ecosystem: Environmental > Aquatic > Freshwater > Creek | place: USA: Georgia... | reverse complement strand
CTACGTTTTTCTTGGCTAATGAAATGACAACGCGGGGTGATTTTGCTTTAGATGCTTCGTGGGCTGATTTTTGGAAGCGCCTAGTAAAAGATGGTCATGCATTTGGTAGCCATACTTTGCATCACACTTATTTTGTGCGTGATGGTGAGAATGGCATTTATGTCAAATCTCAATTTGGCCCTAAATCAGGAAAGTTGCGCTTAGTTAGTGAAGAATCTTTTTGTCACGATATTAGGGGTGTAGATGAACGTTTTGTTCAATTGACTGGCCGTCATCTAGATTCAATTTGGCGAGCTCCTGGTGGCAAAGTATCTAGACAATCCATTCAGTTTGGGCAGGCCTGTGGTTATGCACATGTGGGATGGTCTGAATCAGGTTTTTTGGGTGATGAACTACCTTCAGAAAAATTCTCCAATGACTATCTCCTTCATAAGTCCTTGCAATCAATTAAGTCAGGAGATATCACCATGGCTCATTTAGGTATTTGGTCACGAAAAGACCCTTGGGCTACTGCTGACTTAGAACCATTGATTCTTGGTTTGAAAGCACAGGGCTTTTGTTTTGGTCGTATTACCGAACTTGGGCAACATCCTAAGATTTCTAGAATAATGGCTAAAGCAAAATTGCAATAATTGATGTGAATATCTTGACTACCATGTTCGATTTTTTTGCCAACCTATATTCCCAAGTTCAAGACTGGCTGATGCAGGCAGTCGTCATTCCTATGCTGTTTGCCATCGATGGGATGAGCTATGCTGAGGAGTCTGTGAATGCCGTGGATTGGTTTTTATTTGGGCTTATTCAAATTGCGATCATTCTTTTGGTTCTGTCCCCACTGGAGCGCTTTATCCCAGTGGAAACTTATGACTCGGAAAAAGTATCAAAATCAACCATTGCTAAAGCCAAATGGGTTGATATTTTTTATACTTTAATGCATCGATTAGGTATCGTTAAGTTAATTCTATTTTTGCTATTTTCCGATTTATTTTTCGCCTTAGATGGGCAGTTACATGACATAGGTTTCCATCGTTTCAATGTTGAATCCTGGTGGCCTGGTGTGACCTCCATTCCTTGGGTAAGTTTCTTGGTGTATTTGGTAATCTTAGATCTTGGTGAGTACTTGTATCACCGAGCCTCTCATCAATGGAATTGGTGGTGGCAATTACATGCGCTACATCATAGCCAACATTACATGAGTGTCTGGACAGATAACCGCAACCATTTAGTTGATGATGTCGGACATTCATTGATGTTTGCTCTATTAGCTCTGATTATTGGTGTAGAACCTTCACAATTTATTTGGCTAGTGGCTCTAAGTCAGTTAATTCAAAGCTGGCAGCATGGTAATTTGAATATTACTCATGGCATTTTTAAGTATGTATTAATTTCACCAAGATATCATCGTTTGCACCATGCTATTGGTATGGGCTATGAAGTACCAGGTAAGCCTGGTGTTTTAGGTGGTTGTAATTTTGGCATCTTATTTCCTTGGTGGGATATGTTATTTAGAACAGCCATTTTCGATGAAGGGATTCACCCAACGGGTGTGCGCGGCATGGAGGTTAGTCATAACCCACTGATCCACCAGTGGCAGGGTATTGTTCACTCAGTTAAAACTTTCTTTAAGTAGAAGAAAAAAGGTAGAGATATTTTGTTAAGAGCTTTTGGTTTATCTCTGATTGGTTTGATGCATCCTAAGATGCTGTGGTTAACTATTCGCCCTTTTCTCATCATTAGCGTGGTTTGGGGAGTTCTCTTCTATTTGATGTGGGAGCCAGCCTTAGATGGCGTCCGTCTATTCATCACCACATCTTTTCTGACTACTTGGTTGTCAGATGTCATGTCCGCTACAGGTTGGGATGAGGTTCGTGCGGTGATGGCGCCGCTGTTATTAGTTATCTTCCTTATCCCATTTATTGCGATCTCTTTATTGGTTTTTGTGGCTTTTACTTCTGTACCGGCTGTGATTAGGCATCTCACAAAGCAAGCTAACTATGCCCAGTTATATGAAGCTCATGGGGGCAGCTTATTCGGCAGCCTTGGATACACCTTATTTTCAATTTTGATTTGTATTGGCGTAATGTTTTTAACTTTTCCGATTTGGTGGATTCCTCCAATGGTGTCAGTTATTCCACCTTTGGTTTGGGGGTGGTTAACGATGCGCTTGATGTGTTATGACGTCTTGGCTAGACATGCAACGGAAGAGGAGCGTATTGCTTTAATGGAGGCGCATCGTTGGCCTCTATTAGCGATGGGAGTGATATCTGGTTTACTAGGAGCTGTCCCGACATTTTTCTGGGCTACATCTGCCATTGCTTTTGTATTTTTCCCAATTGTGTCTTTTATGGCACTGTGGATTTATTCATTGGTATTTATTTTTGCTGCATTGTGGTTTGGCCATTATTTATTGAATGCCTTAAAAATATTTCGAGCAACAAATGGGGTAGAGATACATGTCAACTAATCAGCTCAGCAAGAAATTTAGACTCATCGTTATTGGTGATGAAATTTTGTCTGGTAAGAGGCAGGATAAACACTTATCTAAACTAATAGAATTGCTTTCAGAGCGTGGTCTGATGATTAGTGGTGCGGAGTATGTAGGTGATGAACCTGACTTAATTACTAGCACCTTAAAAAGAAGTTTTGCATCAGGGGATGCAGTATTTAGTACGGGCGGTATTGGCTCAACGCCTGATGATCATACGCGCCAGTGTGCTGCCAAAGCTCTAGATCTTCCATTAAACCTCCACCCTGAGGCTCAACGATTAATCACTGGTCGCATCCTGACTATGGCAGAAGGTGACCCTGTAAAGAGTGATTTAAGTACAGCTGATAATCAACAGCGGATGAAGATGGGGGAGTTTCCAGTAGGTAGTGAAATTATCCCTAATCCATACAATCAAATTCCAGGGTTTTCAATAAAGGAACATTATTTCTTGCCAGGATTTCCTGTCATGGCAGCGCCCATGATGGCTTGGGTGTTAGATAGTTATTACAGAGATCTTTTCCATCAAGTTGATTTTATTGAAAAGGGGTTTATTGTTCCTTTGGCCATGGAATCTAGTTTGACACCATTGATGGAAACCATCGAAAATAGCTACCCTGGTATTAAGGTGTTTAGCTTGCCTTCTGTCGGTGACCCTAGTAGGAGTGGTGTGTTTTCAAAACGTCACATTGAGTTAGGGGTGAAAGGTTCATCTTCTTTAGTGGATGCGGCGTTTCAAGAGCTTCGGCAGGGAGTAGCTAATTTAGGCCACGAAATTCATGATTTGCCCTAATTTGGTGATTTTTTTGGCTTAGGCGCCTTGCTTGTGCAAAATTGCACCGTATTGGTGCTTTAAAATAGGGCAAAACCTGATTATTGGCTTAAAATGCTGATAAGAATTTGGAGTAGGCCGTTGGCATACTTTATGCATAGTTTTATATTAGCGAATTGCTAATATTTTGTTTAGTAATTATTTGAGATCGTTCCAACAGGAGAATTGCATGACCACGAAGACCGTCGCAGATGTAATGAAGCTTGCGAAAGAAAAGGAAATTACCTTTGTTGATTTCCGTTTTACTGATACTAAAGGTAAAGAACAGCACGTAAGCGTGCCTGTATCTCACTTTGATGAAGATAAATTTGAGAGCGGTCATGCATTTGACGGCTCATCTATCGCTGGTTGGAAGGGTATTGAAGCATCTGATATGTTGTTGATGCCTGATCCTACAACTGCTTACATCGATCCATTCTATGAAGAGCCAACATTGGTGCTTTCATGTGACGTGATCGAGCCATCTGATGGCAAAGGTTACGATCGTGACCCACGTTCTATCGCTAAACGCGCTGAAGCTTATTTAAAGAGCACAGGTATTGGTGATACAGCTTACTTTGGTCCAGAGCCAGAGTTTTTCGTATTTGATGGCGTTACTTGGGGTAACGACATGCAAGGTTGTTTCTACAAAGTTGAATCTGAAGAAGCACCATGGTCATCAGCAACAGCTTTCGAACACGGTAACTCAGGCCACCGTCCAGGTAAAAAGGGTGGTTACTTCCCTGTGGCTCCAGTTGATACATTCCAAGATATGCGCTCAGAAATGTGCTTGATTTTGGAATCTTTAGGTATTCCAGTTGAAGTACATCACCATGAAGTAGCTGGCCAAGGTCAGAACGAATTGGGTACTAAGTTCAGCACATTGGTTCAACGCGCTGACTGGACTATTTTGCAAAAGTACGTGATTCAAAACGTTGCTCATGCTTATGGCAAGACAGCGACATTCATGCCAAAACCAATCGTTGGCGATAACGGTTCTGGTATGCACGTTCACCAATCTATTTGGAAAGATGGTCAAAACTTGTTCGCAGGTAATGGCTATGCTGGTTTGTCTGATACAGCCTTGTTTTACATCGGCGGTATCATCAAGCACGCTCGTGCATTGAACGCGATTACTAACCCAGGTACTAACTCATACAAGCGTTTAGTTCCAGGCTTTGAAGCTCCAGTGAAATTGGCTTACTCAGCACGTAACCGTTCTGCTTCAATCCGTATTCCTCACGTGGCAAATCCTAAGGGTCGTCGTATTGAAACTCGTTTCCCAGACCCATTGGCTAACCCATACTTGTGTTTCGCTGCATTGATGATGGCTGGTTTGGATGGTATCCAAAACAAGATTCACCCAGGTGAAGCTGCTGACAAGAATTTGTATGACTTGCCACCAGAAGAAGATGCAAAGATCCCAACTGTATGTAACAGCTTGGATCAAGCCCTTGAGGCATTGAATGCTGACCGTGAGTTCTTAACTCGTGGCGGTGTATTCACAAACTCTATGTTAGATGCGTACATTGAATTGAAGATGGAAGAAGTTACTCGCTTCCGTATGGCTGCTCACCCAGTCGAATTCGATATGTACTACTCACTCTAATTCATAGAGATAAGGAAAGCGCAGCGATGGTGCGCAAACCAGTAGAAAGGGCAGCCGAAGCTGCCCTTTTTTCTCCCTACGAAGCCTGGAATCAGCTGCCCAATGCAGTATTGGTCGTGGAATACCCACGTCAGGTCGTCGTGTATGCAAATTCTGCAGCAGAAGTTAGTCTAGATATATCAAGCAAATTATTAGAGGGGCTGAGTATTCATGAGGTATTTGGCGATAACCCTGAGTTGATTGGCATGTTAGATGCCATTGTTGGCGATCATGCAAGTGTGCAGCGTCAAGATTTGTTATTAGGCCCTGGTCCCTCACGATCTGATCATGAACCTATTAATGCTCATGTGGTAGTTGGGTCTTTAGATCAACCTAATGTTGTTTTAATCGAATGGTTACCTCTCGATCAGCAAATTCGCAGTGAAAGAGATGCAAGATTAGTCCAACAAGTTGCAGCAAATAAAACGTTGATGCGCAATTTAGCGCATGAGATTAAAAATCCTTTAGGCGGTATTCGCGGAGCAGCTCAGCTATTGGAGTATGAGCTAGAAGATAAGGGCCTGCATGAGTACACGCAGGTGATCATTAAAGAGTCGGATAGGCTTCAGACTTTAGTTGACCGATTATTAGCGCCTCATCGTAAACAGCATATTGATGAATATTTGAATATTCATGAGGTACTAGAACGTGTCAGAAGTGTAGTTTTAGCTGAGTTCCCTAATGGCTTAAAAATTCAGCGTAATTACGATATTAGCTTGCCCGATTTATTGGGTGATAAAGAAGCCTTGATTCAGGCTGTATTGAATGTGGTTCATAACGCAGCTCAAGCCCTGCGCGATCGGATTGAGCAGGGTGATGCTGTTATTCAATTAACTACGCGAGTATCTAGAAATGTCACTATTTCTAAACAACGTTACAAACTGGCATTAGATTTGCATGTCATAGACAACGGACCTGGTATTCCAGAGGAAATTAGAGACAAAATCTTCTTTCCTTTGGTCTCGGGGAAGGAAGGCGGTAGCGGTCTAGGTTTAACCTTAGCGCAAACCTATGTGCAACAGCACTTTGGTTTCATAGGGTGTACAAGTAAACCTGGCCATACTGATTTTCAAATGCAGTTACCTTTCCGCATTAAAAGCGGAGATGCTTAAAAGTTATTAGGGATTGAATATGAAACCGGTTTGGATTGTTGATGATGATCAATCGATACGTTGGGTATTGGAAAAGGCATTGCAACGAGAAAATATGCCTTACCGTAGCTTTACTAACCCTCAGGATGTTTTAGATGCTTTTGATAAAGAAGAGCCGCAAATTCTGATTTCTGATATTCGTATGCCACGTGGTAATGGTATTGATTTATTGCAGCAAGTAAAAGCTGAACATCCCCATGTGCCCGTCATTATTATGACGGCGTACTCTGATTTAGATTCAGCCGTATCTTCATTTCAAGGCGGTGCTTTTGAATACCTCACTAAGCCTTTTGATATTGCTAAATCGATTGAATTAATTCGTCGAGCTGTTGAAGAAAGCTTGAGATTGCAAGAAAGTACGCGTGATGTCACAGAGCGTATGCAAGAGAATACTGAAATGTTGGGGCAAGCCCCAGCGATGCAGGATGTTTTTAGAGCTATTGGACGTCTTTCGCAATCAAATGTAACCGTATTAATTACTGGTGAATCTGGTACAGGTAAAGAGTTGGTTGCCAGAGCATTGCATAAGCATAGCCCTCGTGCAGGCGGCCCTTTTATTGCTTTAAATACAGCAGCTATTCCCAAGGATTTGCTTGAGTCTGAGTTATTTGGTCATGAACGTGGGGCATTTACCGGTGCTCAAACTATGCGTCGAGGACGCTTTGAACAAGCTGAGGGCGGTACTTTATTCTTAGATGAAATTGGCGATATGCCATTTGATTTACAAACGCGTTTATTACGCGTTCTTTCAGATGGACATTTTTATAGAGTAGGTGGTCATGATCCACTAAAGGCCAATGTTCGAATAATTGCCGCTACACATCAAAATCTTGAGAAGCGTGTAGCAGAAGGGTTATTCAGAGAAGATTTATTTCATCGCCTCAATGTGATTCGCCTAAGGTTGCCATCACTGAGAGAGCGTCGGGAAGATATTCCATTATTAGCTAGACACTTTATGCAAATTTCAGCAAAGAGCCTAGGAATGGAAGTTAAGCGTTTATCTGATGATGCTTTAGCTGCTATTGCAGCATTACCGTTTCCAGGAAATGTGCGTCAGTTAGAAAATCTTTGTCATTGGCTAACTGTCATGGCTCCTGCGCAAGTTATTGGAGCTCAAGATTTACCTCCAGATGCCGTCGTTATGGGCGCAGATTTGCCAGAAGGGGTCGATGCAGCTGTTACTTTAAAAGTTGCTTCATCGTCTGATTGGGAGGCCAGCTTGGCTTTGGCGGCGAAGCAATTACTACAAGATGGCCATAGAGATGTATTTGATGCTTTAGAAGATAAGTTTGAAAAAGCAGTCTTATCTGCAGCATTAGAAGTAACTAGAGGTCGTCGGGTTGAAGCTGCAGAGCGCTTAGGTATCGGTAGAAATACCATTACGAGGAAATTGCAAGAACTAGGAATTGATGGTTAAGAAGGGTTCTAAAATATTATTCTCAATTTTTGATTGAGGTTCATAATATTGAATCTTTGTCTTTAACTTCATTCAGATATGTCTGCCATTCGTTTAGCTACTTGGAATGTCAATTCCATCAAGGTTCGTTTACCTCATCTTTTGCAATGGTTAACCATGCAAGAGAAGGAGCAGATGCCTATCGATGCAATTTGTTTGCAAGAATTAAAGTTAACTGAAGATAAGTTCCCTTTTGCAGAATTAGATGCGGCTGGTTATTACGCTTTAGTTGCCGGTCAAAAGACCTATAACGGTGTTGCATTATTGTTAAGAAAATCATCTTTGGCAGCTACTGCCCAAGATCCTGAAACAGCCTTTCTCTCTCCTGTTAAAAATAATCCAAAATTTCAGGATGATCAGCAACGCTTAGTTTCAGCGACTGTTGCTTTTAAAGGTCGTCAGCCTATACGTTTAATTTCTGCCTATTTTCCAAATGGGCAGGCACCAGGAACTGAAAAGTTTGCCTACAAGATGGATTGGCTAGCTGCTTTATATGATTGGTTAGCTGAAGAGATTGAAGTACACCCAAGGCTAGCTTTATTAGGTGACTACAACATTGCTCCATCAGATGAGGATGTTCATGATCCTAAAGCTTGGGAAGGACAGAATTTAGTAAGCCCTGAAGAACGTGATGCATTTCAAGGTTTAATTGATTTGGGTTTTTTTGATAGTTATCGTTTATTTGATCAGTTACCCAAGAGCTTTAGTTGGTGGGACTATCGCATGATGGGGTTTAGGCGAAACGCTGGCGTGCGCATTGATCATGTACTCTTATCGAGCAACTTGAAAGATGAATGCACAGCTAGCCGTATTGATAAGGTCCCTAGAGGATGGGAGCAACCATCTGACCATGCTCCCGTCATCACAACCTTAGGCTAAGCCACCATGACGCAATAAAGCATCTATTTGCGGTTCACGCCCTCTAAATGCTTTAAATGATTCTGCTGCAGGTCGGCTGCCGCCTACCTCAAGAATTTCCTTACGATAGCGCTCACCAGTCGTTGTATCTAAAACACTGCCAGTTATCTTTGCAGCTTCTTCAAATGCAGCGTAAGCATCAGCTGATAAAACTTCAGCCCATTTATAACTGTAATAACCAGCTGAATAGCCTCCGGCAAAAATATGACTGAATGTATTAGGCCATCTTGATAGATCTGATTGTGGCATCACATGAATCTCATTATTAATCTGTTTAGCTAAAGCCAACACATCAGTACTCTTAGCAGTATCAGAGTTGAAGCTTGAATGAAGGCGCCAATCCGTTAAAGAGAAGACAATTTGCCTTAAGGTAGCTAATCCGTTTTGGAAATTCTTGGCAGCTATCATTTTTTCAAATAACTCTTTAGGTAAAGGACTTCCAGTTTCCACATGAATCGTCATATTTTGTAGAACTTCCCATTCCCAGCAGAAATTCTCCATAAATTGACTAGGTAATTCCACTGCATCCCATTCAACACCATTGATGCCAGACACGCCTAATACGCCAACTTGAGTCAGCATATGATGTAAACCATGGCCACACTCATGGAATAAAGTAATCACATCATCATGGGTAATAGTCGGCGCCTTAGTGACTCCATCAACTGTGACAGGGGAAGGGAAGTTGCAGACTAAATAGGCAACAGGTGTTTGTATCGAACCATCCGGTAATAATCTACGCCCTCTGGCATCATCCATCCATGCGCCGCCTCGTTTACCTGATCGGGCATAAGGGTCTAAATAGAAGTTAGCGACGAGTATGCCTTGTTTATTATGTACTTTGAATGATTGAACATCTTTATGCCAAGTGGGCAAATGATCTTTTTCAATGGTGATGCCAAACAAAAGCTCTGTTAAATGAAATAAACCTTCCAATACTTTAGGCAGTGGGAAATATTGTTTAACTTCATTTTCTGAAAAAGCATAACGCTCTTGTTTTAATTGCTCAGAAACGTAAGCTGTATCCCATGGTTCTATGTGGGAAATGTTAAGGGAAGTTCTTGCGAATGCTTGTAAATCTTCCCAATCTTGTTGGCCATGCGATCTAGCTCGTTTTGCAAAAGTTTCTAAAAATTCATCCACCTCTGCAACTGTCTTCGCCATTTTGGGTGCAATGCTCAGCGCTGCATAGTTAGCAAAACCTAACATATGGGCTTCTTCATTTTTTAAGCGTAGCTGAGCTAGCATGTTCTCAGTGTTATCCCATTCATTTTTACCTGAGCCATATTGTTCGGCCAATTCTGAGGCACGAGTGACATAAGCTTGGTAGAGTATTTTTCTGAGGTTTCTATTTTCAGAAAATTGCATGACTGGAAAGTAAGATGGAAAGTGAAGGGTAAAAGCCCATCCAGTCATATTTTTAGATAGAGCTGTTTCTTTGGCAGCATCTATCACATCTACTGGCAACCCTACTAATTCTTGCGGATCAGTGATGACATGAACAAATGAATCTGTTGCATCCAAAACATGATCAGAAAAAGCTTTAGATAGTTGAGCCTGCATTTCTTGAATTTCTGAAAAACGAGGTTTTTGCTCATCGTTTAATTCGGCGCCACCTAATTTGAAGTCTCTCAAAGCGTTTTCGATTACCTTTTTCTGCGCAGCATGAAGTTCATTGAATTCATCAGACAGAGCTAACGCCTTATATTTTTTATATAAGTCTAAATTTTGACCTAAGCTGCTCCAGAAAGCAGTCACTTCTGGGAGCATCGCGCCATAAGCCTCTCTTAAGGCCGGAGTATCTGCAACGCTATTTAAATGACTAATCACTCCCCAAGAACGACCTAATGCTTCTGTTGCATTTTCAAGAGGTTCGACAAGGCCACTCCAAGTGTTGGGGGCTTGGTCTGATACCGCCCAATCTACTGCTTGTTGAGCATTGGCAAGTAATTGTTGTACCGCTGGCTGAATATGTTCAGGTTTGACCGCGTTGTATTCTGGCAGGCCATGACCGAAAGAGAGAAGTGGGTTATTCATATTAATAATTATCTATCGAGATCGGAAAAAATTCAGGCGCTTAAATTTCCTTTAAGCGCCTGAAATAAAGTGTAATAAGTGAAGTGTATCTTGAGTTATTAGTAAATCAAATACGTTCGGCAGCTTCTAAAGTGTTTAATAGAAGCATGGTGATTGTCATAGGGCCTACACCACCAGGAACAGGGGTAATGGCGCCGGCAATCTCTTTAACACCCTCAAAGTCAACATCACCACAAAGCTTGCCATCTGGTAGGCGATTAATACCCACATCAATAACAACGGCTCCTGGCTTCACCATATCTGCTGTCACCATTTTAGGTTTGCCAGTGGCAACGACTAAGATGTCAGCTTCTTTGGTATGCGCACTTAAATCTTTTGTCTTACTATTGCAGATAGTGACCGTTGCACCAGCTTGAAGTAATAACATAGCCATTGGTTTTCCAACGATGTTCGATGCACCGATAACCACAGCTCTTGCGCCACGGATTGGATAGTTGATGCTTTCAAGCATCTTCATGCAACCATAAGGAGTGCAGGGTCTAAAAAGCGGTGCGCCAATCATTAACGCACCAGCATTAGCCACATGGAAACCATCTACATCTTTTTCTGGAGCAATCGCCTCAATCACGCGATGGCTATCAATATGTTTAGGTAAGGGCAATTGAACCAAGACACCATGAATCTTCGGGTCATGATTTAGCTCATGGATGCGCTCGAGTAACTTAGCTTCTGTTAAGTCTGCAGGATGTCTTTCTAAAATCGAAAACATGCCAACATCTTCACAGGCTTTAACCTTATTGCGAACATAAACTTGGCTGGCTGGATCTTCGCCAACAAGGATTACAGCTAAACCTGGTTTGATACCTTTAATGTGAAGGGCACTAGTTCTAGCCGCAATTTCTGATCTAACTTGTTTTGCTAGGGCATTGCCATCAATAATTGTTGCAGACATAAATTAAGTATTGTTTTCAGATAAAGCTAAACGAAGTAAATCAGCAACAGTATTGACGCTGAGTTTTTCCATGATGTTGGCACGGTGTGCTTCAACAGTTTTAATAGAGATATTTAAATCATCTGCAATTTGTTTATTTAGGCGACCAGCGACAATGCGCTCCAATACTTGCTTTTCTCGACCAGTTAATTTGCTAAGTAGGTTTTGAGTATTCTTTTGCGTATCTGCTTTGGCGTAATCAACACGAGCACGTGTAAGCATTTTTTCAACCAGTGCTTTTAGTTCTGACTCTTTGAATGGCTTCTCAATGAAATCCACAGCGCCTTTTTTCATGGTTGATACAGCCATGGATACATCTCCATGGCCCGTGATAAATGAAATGGGCATTGGAATGCCTTCAGACAACAATCGCTCTTGAAGCTCTAGTCCTGACATTCCAGGCATCCGCACATCAAGTATGAGGCAGGAAACAGTTTCCTTATCCTCACTATTAAGAGCCTGTAAAAATCTCTCTGCGCTAGGTTGGCACTTAACGGTATAGCCGTTACTTTCTAAAAGCCAAGTTAGAGAGTCTCTAACTGCTTCATCATCATCAACGACATAAACGATTTCTGTTTTATTGCTCATAATGTTCACTTATCTAATGGAAGTAGTATTGTAAAGGTGCAGCCGGTATGACTCTGATCTTTTTCGTTAGCGTGATTGGTAGCCCATAGCCTGCCATGATGGGATTCAATGATGGATCGACAAATATTAAGCCCCATTCCCATACCGTCTTCTTTCGTGCTGAAGAAAGGCTCATAGAGACGATCGATTGCATCTTCGGAAATGCCAGGGCCTCGATCAATAACACGAATTCTTAACATTTGAGGGTTAAGTGATTGATCAATATCGATTTTTAAATCAATTGACTTACCGTTTTTAATGGAGCTAGGAGTCTTTTTTACAGCATCAATGGCATTTTTTAAAAGGTTAACAACCACCTGCTGTATTAAAACTGGATCGATAAATACCGTTGGCAAATGGTCTTGGCAAGTAGTTTTAATTTCAACGTCGTATCTTTGAGCCTCAATTTCAGCCAAACCCACGGAATCTTCAATAATCGGATAAATTGGCACAATTTTTCTTTGGGGCTGGCTGCGCTTTACAAATCCACGAATACGTTGAATGATAGTTCCTGCCCTATGAGCCTGAAGTGTGGCTTTTTCAATTGCAGGCAGGATATCTTTTTCAATATCAACGGCCTTATCAGATTGGAGCCTATTGGCTACGCCTGTGCAGTAATTGCTAATAGCTGCAAGTGGTTGATTAAGTTCATGAGCCAAGGATGAAGCCATTTCACCCATAGTAGTGAGTCGGCTTGAGAATTGCATTTTTTCCTCTTGCTGGCGAGCTAGCTCTTCAGCATATTTTCTCTCAGTAATATCTGTCGCAACAATGAGTTGAGCTAAGTGACCATCCACCCATGAAATATAACGTCGACGGACCTCGAACCACTTCTTAAATTCTGGTAATAAGATTTCTCTTGAGTCTGAATGGCCTGGTGTTAACTCAGATGCAGGTAACCCTGCGAAACCATCCACGTTATCAATATCAAAAGCATCAATATCGCCAGGGTCTATTTCATGACCAGCCAAATCTAAATGGGCTTGAGTTGTGTTGCCAAAACTATCTCGATAGTATCGATTAGCGAACAATAGTTGACCACTCTGAAGTGAGATCACGGACACTGCTGCATCCAAACTCTGCAAAACAGTTGTGAAACGTTCTTGAGCTAAAGCTAACTCTTGTCTAGCTTTAATAGGTTCTGAAATATCTACAATGGAACTAATCCATCCAGATTGTTTATTTTTCTCATTAATTAGGGCGGAGACAAACGTTCGGGTAGTAATTCTGGTGCCATCTTTTCGTTGTAGGACAGCTTCTATGCCTGAGCTTGGTGCGTCGCCCTGAAGTGCGGTTGTCATTTTCCTCATCAACTGGGGAATCATTTCTACCGGCCAAAATGGGAAGGGGGCTTGCTTGCCAATGAGTTCATTCTTTGACCAACCGGTCATCTTACAGAAGGCCGGGTTGACATATGTAATGGTGCCATTAAGGTCATGAGCGCGCATACCAATCGTCATGGATTCTTCCATAGCGCGTCTGAAATTGGTTTCATTTTGTAAATCTACTTGAACAGCATAGCGTTCACGAGTTTGACGCCATACTGACCATAAACTCCAGAGTACAAAACCACTTAAACCAATGACTAACCATAACAATGTTTTATAAGTTAAATTAGTTGGGGGAGGGTAGCTGCTGATATGAATATTGAGCTGGTTATTCGGCTTGTCTAATGTGACGTAGTCGCTAACGTATTTACCCTTTGGCTTTTTGGCATTCGAAGATGCTAATTCATTGCCATCATCATCTAATAATGTATAGCGATATAAACCTAATAAATCGCTAGGCACCATGTGTTTGATAATGCCAACAGCAGAGTATAAAACGGCAATACCGCCCACTATATGACCTGATTGAATGACGGGAGTAACATGCCAAAATACATATTCTCGATCGGGGGTGAATTTATCCTTGGTACCGAACTCAAGTTGAATGAGATGCCCATAGGCTGATTTACTCGTTTCGATGCTTTCTGCATAGACACGATTTAATTCACGATCTAATACATTCTTAATACCAGCTCGTTCATGCCATTCCACACTATTGACGAGAGTTGGAATACTCCAAATTTTGTTCTTATCTTTATCAATCCATCTCAAGTGAAGAATTTCTGGGTTATCTTGGATGAGAGTTGTTGCCCCTTTTACAAATGCTTCAGAATATTTAGCTTGATTATTAGCCTCATTTATCTCTCTACTTAGGTCTAGTAAAGCTTCTTCATTATTAATAAACCGGTTGTGAATTCTTTGTTTTGTGTAGGCAGTATCTCTATGAAGTGCGTACTCCTGTTGGTTTTTATCTTGGTAATTAAGCGTCCAAAGGATCAATCCCATAGATCCAGCAAATAGGACAATGGCCAAAATAGGGATGAATAAGAATGTATAGGTGCGCGACCCTTGCCTAAGTGGTTTAGGTAGTATTTTTTCTAATCCAGCATGAAATTTTCGGGCGAGAAGTGTTAACAAGCTTTTTTATTTACTTAAAACTTAGGGAAAACCACAGAAGACAATAGTGTAATTCCACTAGAGAGTAGAACTTAAGGTTTTTTGTATTTTTAGGCATGTTGCTCAGCAATATAATTCCGTATTATGAAAAATAAGTTTGTAATGTGGAATATAACTTGCTGAGGATTAGTGACGTTTCTAAAATTTAGCCCTAAATAAGAGGGCATTTCGCCTTATGGATAACTAATTGAACGAGGAAACAAGAATGGCTGTCACACCAGAGCAAGTTACCGGATCAAATAAGAAACAGGATGTCGATCCAATTGAGACAAAAGAGTGGATTGATGCACTAAATGGCGTTATTCAAAAGGAAGGCGTAGAACGCGCAGCTTTCTTGATCGACGAACAAATCTCTCACGCCCGAGTTAGCGGTGTTGTGCAACCATTCCATGCTGAAACTCCTTATATCAATACGATTCCTGTTGAACAACAAGCGAAATTGCCTGGTGATCAACAAGTAGAAGAGCGTATTCGAGCCTATACGCGTTGGAATGCTATGGCCATGGTATTAAGAGCAAATAAAGATACTAATGTGGGCGGTCATATTTCATCCTTCCAGTCAGCAGCAACGCTATATGACGTAGGTTTCAATCATTTTTGGCATGCGCCTTCCGATAAGCACGGTGGTGACCTTGTGTTTGTCCAGGGCCACGTTGCAACAGGTGTATACGCCCGTGCTTATATGTTAGGTCGATTGACTGATGAGCATTTAAATAATTTCCGTCAAGAAGTTAACGGTAAGGGTATATCTAGTTACCCACATCCGTGGTTAATGCCAGATTTTTGGCAGTTCCCAACAGTGTCCATGGGTTTAGGCCCTATCATGGCTATTTACCAAGCTCGCTTCATGAAGTACCTACAAGATCGTGGATTTGCTCAAACTGAAGGTCGCAAAGTATGGGCATTCCTAGGTGATGGTGAGACAGATGAGCCTGAGTCATTGGGTGCGATTGGCATGGCCGGTCGTGAGAAGTTAGATAACTTATGTTTTGTTATTAACTGCAACTTGCAACGTTTAGATGGTCCTGTACGCGGTAACGGAAAAATTATTCAAGAGTTGGAGAGTGAATTCCGTGGTGCTGGTTGGAATGTTATTAAATTGGTTTGGGGTACTCACTGGGATGCTTTATTCGCAAGAGATAAAAAAGGTATCTTGATGAAGCGTCTTGGCGAGATCGTGGATGGCGAATATCAAACCATGAAAGCCAAGAACGGTGCTTATGTACGCCAGGTAGTGTTCAACACACCAGAGCTTCAAGCTTTGGTTGCTGACTGGAGTGATGAGGATATTTGGAATTTAAATCGTGGAGGCCACGATCCTCATAAGGTCTATGCAGCATTCCATGCAGCCAATACACACAAGACTCAACCAACTGTTATCTTGGCTAAAACCATTAAAGGTGATGGTATGGGTGGCTCAGGTCAAGCCATGAACATTGCTCACCAAGCTAAGAAAATGAATATTGAAGACGTGAAAGCTTTCCGTGACCGTTTCAAGATTCCTGTAGCTGATGACAAGATTGAAGAGTTGCCATTAGTGAAGTTTGAAGAAGGTAGCCCTGAACTTACCTATATGCGCGATCGTCGCATGGAGTTGGGTGGTTATTTACCTCAAAGAAGAACTAAGGCTGAAAGCTTAGATGTTCCTAAGTTAGATACATTTGCGCCATTGTTAGAAGCAACAGCTGAGGGGCGTGAGATTTCAACAACGATGGCATTTGTTCGTATGTTGAACATCATCATTAAAGATAAATTAATTGGTAAGCGTGTGGTGCCTATTGTTCCTGATGAATCTAGAACATTTGGTATGGAAGGCATGTTCCGTCAATTAGGTATCTGGAATCAATTGGGTCAGTTATACACCCCGCAAGATCATGATCAGCTGATGTTCTACAAAGAAGATAAGCACGGCCAAATTTTGCAAGAGGGTATTAATGAGGCTGGTGCGATGTGCGACTGGATTGCTGCGGCAACATCCTACTCAACGCATGGCGTGCCCATGTTGCCGTTCTATATTTTCTACTCCATGTTTGGTTTCCAACGTATTGGTGACTTAGCCTGGGCAGCCGGTGATATGAGAAGCCGCGGTTTCTTGTTGGGTGGCACAGCAGGTAGAACAACTCTGAACGGTGAAGGTTTGCAGCATGAGGATGGCCATAGCCACCTATGGAGTGGTGCAATTCCTAACTGTATCAGCTATGACCCGACATTTGCCTTTGAATTGGCTGTCATTATTCAAGACGGTATGCGTCGCATGATGACAGAGCAGGAAGATGTGTACTACTACTTAACATTGATGAACGAGAATTATGCTCACCCAGCAATGCCTAAGGGATCTGAGAAAGATATTCTTAAAGGTATGTATAAGCTAACTAGCGTTGGTGACGCTAAAGCGAAGCTGAAGGTTCAACTTTTAGGTAGCGGTACGATTTTCCGTGAAGTGATGGAAGCTGCCAATATGCTTCGTGATGACTGGGGTGTTGCTTCTGATTTGTGGAGCTGCCCAAGCTTCACTGAGTTAGGTCGTGACTGGAATGCAGCCTCACGTCAAAATATGTTGCATCCAACAGACAAACCTGTGGTGTCTCATGTAGAAGCTATGTTGGCTGGTACAACAGGTCCGGTTATCGCAGCGACAGATTACGTTCGTTTATTTGCTGAGCAAATTAGACCGGCTATTCAAAATACAGGTAAGCGTTATACAGTGCTTGGTACGGATGGCTTTGGTCGTTCAGATACCCGTGAACAACTAAGACACTTCTTTGAAGTAGATCGTCGTTGGGTGACTGTTGCAGCGCTTAAGACCTTAGCTGATGAAGGTCAGATTGATCATAAGAAAGTAGCTGAGGCCTTGAAGAAGTATGGTCTTGATCCAAAAAAACCAAACCCAATGACAGTGTGAGGATTGAACAATGAGTCAAGTTTTAGAAATTAAAGTACCTGACATTGGTGATTACAAAGATGTGCCTGTGATTGAGGTGCATGTAAAGCCAGGTGATCAAGTTGAAAAAGAACAGACTTTGGTAACCCTAGAGTCTGATAAGGCAACAATGGATGTACCTTCATCTCATGCAGGTACTGTTAAAGAAGTTAAAGTGAATGTTGGTGACAATATTTCCGAAGGCACTGTTGTGATTCTTTTGGAAGAAGGTGGTGCGTCAACTGCTTCTGCTTCGGCTGTTTCAGCTCCTACAACTGCACCTGCAGCAGCTCCAGTGGCTGCATCTGCTAGTGCCACTGTTGAAGTGACTGTTCCAGACATTGGTGACTATAAAGATGTGCCTGTTATTGAGGTTCATGTCAAAGTAGGCGATCAAGTTGAAAAAGAGCAATCTTTAGTCACACTTGAATCAGATAAGGCGACGATGGATGTGCCTTCATCGCATGCAGGCACGGTTAAGGAAGTTAAAGTAAATATTGGCGACAATATTTCTGAAGGCCGCGTTGTCGTTATTCTTGAAACATCGGGCGGTACACCTGCTGCAGCATCAGCTCCAGCTCCTGCCAAAGCGGCTAGCGCTCCATCTGCGCCAGTGGCTCAGGCTACTCCAGCTCCAAGCCCAGCGCCGGCAGCTCAGTCAGTTCCAAGAGGTGAGGCTGTTCCAACAGGTGGCATTAGCCATGCGAGTCCATCAGTTCGTAAATATGCTCGCGAATTGGGAGTTGATGTTTCTAAGGTGACGGGTACCGGACCTAAAGCTCGCGTTACTCAGGAAGATGTCCAAGCTTATGTGAAGAACATCATGACAGGTCATGCGCCTTCTCCTGCGGGAGCTCCCGTGGCTGCAAGTGGTGGTCTTAATTTATTGCCATGGCCAAAGGTTGATTTCACGAAATTTGGTGAGATTGAAACAAAACCTTTATCAAGAATTCAGAAATTATCTGCAGCGAACTTGTCTCGTAACTGGGTCATGATTCCAGCCGTTACATATCACGAAGATGCTGATATTACTGGCTTGGAAGCATTTAGAGTTATGACCAACAAGGATAACGAGAAGCAGGGTATTAAGGTCACTATGTTGGCTTTCTTAATCAAAGCTGTTGTTAATGCATTGAAAAAGTACCCAGAATTCAATAGTTCTTTAGATGGCGATAATTTAGTGCTTAAGAAATATTTCCATATTGCTTTTGCTGCTGATACCCCAAATGGTTTAGTGGTGCCAGTTGTTAAAAATGCTGATAAAAAAGGTATTTTTGAAATTGCAAAAGAAACAGGTGAGCTGGCTAAATTGGCAAGAGAAGGTAAGTTGAAGCCTGATCAAATGCAAGGTGCTTCGTTCACTATTTCATCATTGGGTGGCATTGGTGGTACATACTTTGCGCCGATTGTTAATGCGCCAGAAGTTGCTATTTTAGGCGTTAACAAAGCTACGATGAAGCCTGTTTGGAACGGTAAAGAATTTGTGCCTAAATTAATTTGCCCATTGTCATTAACAGCTGATCATCGTGTGATTGATGGTGCATTAGCTACTAAATTCAATGTGTATTTGTCAGAACTATTAGCTGACTTCCGTCGCGTTGTTCTGTAAAGGAAATAGACATGGCAAATATTGAAATTAAAGTTCCAGATATCGGTGACTTTCATGATGTTCCTGTGATCGAAGTATTGGTCAAAGTTGGTGATCAGGTAGAAAAAGAGCAGCCTTTATTGGTTCTTGAATCTGATAAAGCAACCATGGAAGTTCCAAGTGATACAGCTGGAAAAATTGTTAGCTTAGCGGTATCTGTAGGCGACAAAATCAATCAGGGAATGGTTATTGCGACGATTGAAGCAGCAGCTGGAGAAGCTTCTGCTCCTAAGATTGCAGCGGCACCAGCAGCTGCTGTTGTTGAAGCACCAAAATCTGCTCCTATCGTTGCTCCAATTGCTGGCTCTTACGCCGGCCAAGTTGATCATGAGTGTGAGATGTTAGTTTTGGGTGCAGGCCCTGGTGGTTATAGTGCTGCATTCCGAAGTGCTGACTTGGGTATGAGCACGATCATTGTTGAAAGATATTCAACCTTGGGTGGTGTTTGCTTAAACGTAGGTTGTATTCCATCTAAAGCTTTATTACATACTGCTGCAATAGTTGATGAAGTTAAAGCAATGGCTGCTCATGGCATTAGTTATGGTGAGCCTAAAGTTGAAATTGATAAGCTTAGAACGTACAAAGAAAGCGTGATTGGCAAATTAACAGGTGGTTTAGCAGGTATGGCTAAAGCACGCAAAGTAGTGACTGTTCGTGGTATTGGTCGCTTCTTGGATGCTAATCATGTTGAAGTCGATTTAACAGAAGGTAGCTCTAAACAATCGACAGGTAAAAAAGCGGTGATCCGTTTTCAAAAAGCCATTATTGCAGCTGGTAGCCAAGCTGTAATGTTGCCTTTCTTACCAAAAGATCCTCGTATTGTTGATAGTACAGGGGCTCTTAAATTAACCTCAGTTCCTAAGAGAATGTTGGTTATCGGTGGTGGCATTATCGGTTTGGAAATGGCCACTGTATACAGTACATTAGGCAGCAAAATCGATATTGCTGAAATGATGGATGGTCTGATGGCCGGTGCCGACCGTGATCTAGAAAAAGTATGGGAGAAGATGAACGCTCCTCGCTTCGATAAGATCATGTTGAAGACACGTGCCACAAAAGCAGAAGCAAAACCTGATGGTATTTATGTCACATTTGAAGGTGACAAAGCTCCGGCAGAGCCTCAGGTTTATGACTTAGTTTTAGTAGCTGTTGGTCGAACACCTAATGGTAAGAAGATTGATGCTGATAAAGCAGGTGTTGTGGTTGATGAGCGTGGATTTATTCCTGTTGACGCTCAACTAAGAACTAATGTGGCTAACATTTATGCGATTGGCGATATTGTTGGTCAGCCGATGTTGGCTCATAAAGCAGTTCATGAAGCTCATGTTGCGGCGGAAGCTGCTGCTGGCCAAAAGGCTTATTTTGATGCGAAACAAATACCTTCAGTTGCCTATACAGATCCTGAAGTAGCTTGGGCGGGTTTAACTGAAGAGCAATGCAAAGCTAAGGGTATCGCTTATGAGAAGGGTTTATTCCCATGGGCGGCCAGTGGTAGAGCTATTGCCAACGGTCGTGATGAAGGCTTTACGAAGCTTCTATTCGATAAAGCAACGCATCGTATTATTGGCGGTGGTATCGTAGGTACTCATGCTGGTGACTTAATTGGTGAAGTTTGTTTAGCCATTGAGATGGGGGCGGATGCCGTTGATATTGGTAAAACTATCCATCCACATCCTACACTTGGTGAATCTGTTGGTATGGCTGCCGAAGTAGCTCATGGCACTTGTACTGATTTACCACCTCAAAAGAAAAAGTAATTCTGATTCTCCTTTATACCCTTTAATCTTAATAGATTGAGGGTATAAAAAAACCCCCGCAAAATGCGGGGGTTGAAAAGGTACTTACAGAGAAATCTCTGACTGGGTACCGAGGAGACAACTTTTACTACAACAATTCTTTACAGCCACCATCATGAATCAGGTGGCTTTCTTATTGCTTACTTCTTGCCGCGAGCAGCTTTAACAGCTGTGTTAGCAGCAGCATTGAAGTTGTTTTGTGCAAGATCAATCGCTTGTTTGATTGATTTTTGTGTTGTTTCATAAGCGTTGTTAGCTGCAGTCATCGCTTGTTTGATGGCTTGAACAGCTGCTTCTGAACCAGCAGGCGCATTCTTTGACAACTCTTCAACTAAACCATTTAAATTACCGCCACTTTTTTTCATTTGTGATTCAGCAACAGTTGTAAATGTTGATTGAGTTTCATTAGCAATGTCATAAAGATGACGGCTGTATGACATGATCTTTTCTGCTAAAGGCTGAACCATACCAGCTTGCATAGCCATCAATTGTTGAGCATCGCGAACTGTTAATGCTTGTTTAGCGCTTTGAACGTTTTCGTTCAATGCTGTTTTTGCTACAGCCATGTTCAATTCAACTAGTTTTTCTACGCCTTCAAACGCTTTGTTTGTTAGGTTCAAAAGAGTTTCTAAGTTTGCTTTGTTAGCTGCTGCGATTTGTTCTGGTGTTAATGTCATTACGTTCTCCTAATTGGTTAAGTAGACTTGCAATTTAATTTGTTGCACTGCACAAATATAAGTATAGGGGGTAAATATGCTAAGTCAAGCCCACATTATGAAAAAAGGGGAAAATACCCTTATGAAAGCTTACTATTCTGACCATTTTGTCCTCCCTTTGCCCGCTGGACATCGATTTCCGATGGAGAAATACCGTTTATTAAGGGAATTGGTAGAGGTTATGCCAGGAATAGAGCTTATTGAAGCGCCTTTGGCCAGCGATGTTGACTTGGCAAGAGCCCATTCCGCATCTTATGTAAATAGGGTATCTGTAGGACTCTTGAGCGACTCAGAACTTAGGGAAATAGGGTTTCCTTGGTCTTTATTGATGGTTGAGCGCTCCAAGCGTTCAGCTGGGGCGACGGTGGGTGCTTGTATGTCGGCTTTAAGAGATGGCATAGCTGTTAATTTGGCCGGAGGTACACACCATGCATATGCTGATAAAGGCAGCGGGTTCTGCGTCTTTAATGATGCAGTTGTTGCAGCGCGTTACTTTCAGCATCAACAGAATGGGCAAGGAAAACAAAAACCAGCAATCGCAATTATTGATTTAGATGTTCATCAAGGCAATGGAACTGCATCAATCTGCCAGGGTGATTCAAGCATTTTCACCTTATCCATTCATGGGGATAAAAACTTCCCATTCAGAAAGGAATCTAGCAGTTTGGATATTGGATTACCTGATGGGAGTGGGGATGATGCGTACCTGAAAGTTTTATCTGATGCATTACATACCCTAGAAACTCGGTTTACACCAGAGATGATCATTTATTTGGCTGGTGCAGATCCACATGAAGGTGATCGCCTAGGAAGATTGAGTCTAACTATGGATGGAATGGCCTATAGAGACCAGATGGTTTTAAATTTTGCCCAAGACATGAGCTGTCCCATTGCGTTAGCAATGGCTGGTGGCTATGGTCGTCAAATAGAAACTACTGTCGAAGTTCATGCACAAACCATACAATTAGCGCTTAATTATTACAAAAAGAGAAAAGAGACATTTGCATGACTCAGCACCCATGGATTCATCGGCTGGCGCCTTGGATTGCCCCTATATTTGTGATTATCTGGAGTACAGGTTTTATTGTGGCGAGATATGGCATGCCACATTCTGAACCAATGACATTCCTGACTATGCGCTTTGTTGGCGTTTTGGTTTTCATGCTTCCTATCGTAATAATTTGGAAAGCCCCATGGCCATCTCGTTCTCAGATATTTCATATAGCGATTGCTGGTTTATTGCTTCAGGCAGGATATTTAGGTGGTGTTTGGGCAGCTGTAAAGCAGGGTATGTCTGCGGGACTATCAGCTTTAATTGTTGGATTGCAGCCTGTATTAACAGCTTGGTTAGCTGCGTGGATTGCAGAACGTGTGAGTCCTAAGCAATGGTTAGGCTTATTTTTAGGTTTGGTAGGCGTTGGCTTGGTGGTTTGGGCCAAGCTATCCCTAATTGGCCTTAGCATGGCTAGCCTTGTTTACATCATTTTTGCTTTGTTGAGCATTACGGCAGGTACTTTATATCAAAAGAAATATTGTGCTCAATTCGATTTAAGAACAGGTTCTGTTATTCAGTTTGCTGCCTCAGCATTAGCTTGCATACCATTGATGTTCTTATTTGAAACAAGAGAAATTGAATGGGTTCCTGAATTGATAGCATCTTTATTATGGTCAATTCTGGCGCTATCTATCGGGGCAATTTCCCTTCTGTTTGTCATGATTCGTGATGGAGAAGCTACGCGGGTCACAAGTTTGATGTATTTAACACCTCCTACAACCGCTTTAATGGCCTGGGTGCTTTTTGGTGAACCCATTACTTGGATGATTGGTTTAGGTATTGCTATTACGATGACTGCAGTTTTGCTAGTTAATCGTGCACAACAAATGAAATAAAACACCCTGAATGGCTTATCATGATGGGTATTAATTAAATACATTTATAAAACAAGTTTTTTCATTCAGATGATCGTTAAAAGTAAATTAATTCAAGCAATTTTTGCTAGTTTATTAAGCGTAGCTTTATTAGCTCCAGCAACATATGTTTCAGCCCAAACTGAAACTAGCTCTAAAGTAAAAAAACAAAAAGCCCCTAAAAAGCCAAAGCGAGTCCGTACAACAACTACGAGATTGAAATCATCTGATACAGCGGAGGAGACAAGACCTTCATTTGCTTCTGCCATGGGTTTACGTGGCCACCATGATGCTCTAAATCTTAAATCGAGCGTTGCGCTCATTATCGACCGCCAGACACATGAAGTATTGTTTGAAAAAAATGCACATGCAGCATTGCCAATTGCTTCTATTACTAAGTTGATGACTTCATTGGTTGTAGTAGATGCACAATTACCTCTCGAAGAAAATATTGTGATTCATCAAGAGGATGTGAATGTATATCCAGGAAAAGCTCGTTCACGATTGACTGAGAACGCTGCGATGACGCGTGAGCAAGCTTTATTATTAGCTTTGATGTCTTCTGAAAATCGTGCAGCTCATGCATTAGGGAGAAATTACCCAGGTGGCATCCCAGCTTTTGTTGAAGCGATGAATGCGAAAGCAAAGATGCTCGGTATGACGCATTCTAAGTTTTCTGATCCTACAGGACTTTCTAGTGAAAACGTTTCGAGCCCTGAAGATTTAACTAAATTGATCGAAGCAGCCTACCAACATAAAGTAATCCGTGATTTTTCTACTCGTCCTGATTACAGTTTAATGATTGGCAAGAGAGAGCAAAAATTTGTTAATACTAACCGTCTAGTTCGTGCAGGAGATATGGATATCGGTATACAAAAGACAGGCTATATTTCTGCTGCCGGACGTTGCTTAGTGATGCAAGCTAAAGTACAAGGTCGTGATGTAGTGATGGTCTTCTTAGACTCTGTCGGCAAATTATCACGATTTGCTGATGCTGTACGTGTAAAGGAATGGTTACAAAGCAATCCTAACCCAACACCTGTGCGTAAGCTGTAAATTTGTCTTAATAGATTTAAGAACCACTAGGCGGTTTGTAACCTAAGCTCTTTGAAATCTGCATGGCTGTTTCTTTTAAAGATTTCAGCCATTCTTCTTGAATACGCTCTGTTGGCGCTGATAAAGATAGGCCTGCGACCAATTTACCGCTGTCATCTAAAATAGAAGCAGCCATACAACTAACACCCACCTCTAATTCTTCATCATCTCTGGCATGTCCAACAGAACGAACTAGATCCAATTCTTTTTCTAGACCTTCTAAATCATGGATGCTATTAACAGTATGACTTGCCAATCCAGTTTTGGCAACATATGCCTTTAATTTGCTTATATCATCATCTGCTAAAAAGAGTTTACCAACAGATGTTAAATGGAGTGGGGCACGTCCTCCAATCGCTCTGACAACTTGCATACCTGACCGCTCACTATAAGCACGGTCAATATAAACAATTTCATCACCCTGTCTGACAGATAAGTTAACAGTTTGCCCTGTCATTTTATGTAAGGCCCTCATAGGGAGCTGTGCTGCATCGCGAACAGATAATCTAGCTTTGACTAAGTTCCCCAGTTCTAAGAGTTTTAAACCTAAACGGTAAGTGCCGCTATCTCCTCGCTCGACTAAACGACAAGCAACCATATCATTAAGGATTCTATGAGCGGTAGAAGGGTGTAACTCGGTTAACTCAGCAAGTTTTTTGAGACTGACCGCCTCATCATTATGGGCAAGTGCATCCAAGAGACACATCATTCTGTCTAAAACTTGGATGGCGGTTCTGCTGGTCATGTGCCTATTTTAGCCATAAAACCATGAAATTGCATAATGTGGAATGAGTCTTATAGAAGACTAGCGTTTAAGCGCCTGAGCACATTCAGATATAAGGGCTGGCCCCTTATAAATCAGACCGCTGTAAAGTTGCACCAATTCTGCGCCAGCGGTAATTTTGTCTTTAGCATCTTGCCCAGATAAGATGCCACCGACACCAATAATCGGGAGAGCGCCATTTAATGCTCTAGATAGTTTTTCAATAACTAAATCTGACAAATGCTTAACTGGCCGCCCTGATAAACCACCAGCTTCATTGGCATGAGGCAAGTGAGAGATAGCATCACGTGTGATGGTTGTATTAGTAGCAATGACAGCATTGATGCGATATTTAATTAATAACTCAGCAATGCTATCGATTTGGTCAACATCTAAATCAGGAGCAATTTTTAAAAATAGCGGGACTTCTTTTTTATGCTGATCTGACAATCGTTGTTTTTTATCTGCAATAGCGGATAGCAAGCCATTTAGTTCATCTCCACTTTGTAGTTGCCTTAAATTTTTAGTGTTGGGTGATGAAATATTGACAGTGATGTACGACGCTAAAGAGTAGACCTTATCCATACTGTGCACGTAGTCATTAGCCGCAGCCTCAATAGGCGTAACTGCATTTTTACCAATATTAATTCCTAAAACGCCACCCGATTGCCAAAATTTAGAACGTTGAACACGTTGGACGCAAGCTTCTACACCATCGTTATTGAAGCCCATGCGATTAATCAATGCTTGAGCTTCCGGCAATCTAAACATGCGTGGCTTTGGATTACCGCCTTGAGCTTTAGGGGTTACCGTACCAATTTCTAAAAAACCGAATCCTAAATTAGCTAAAGCATCAATATGTTTACCATCTTTATCCAAGCCAGCTGCCAACCCAATAGGATTGGGTAGTTTTAGGCCACAAAATAGGCGCTCATCGAGAGGGATGCGTTCATGACTTAGAAAATCCAAACCTAATGCGTGAGCTTTATCTAATGAATTTAGTGTGAAGTTATGTGCTTTTTCAGCATCCATGGTGAATAACCATGGCTTAATAAAAGGATAAAGATTCATTGCAAAGGTAATTCTCAAGAAGGTTGATTTAATTGCCATTGGTGATGAGCCAAAATTTCTAAAGGCTCAAACTCAACTTTATATGACATTTTAGAACTTTCTTTAATGTAGTAGCCTAAATACAAATAGGGTAGTTCGAGCTTTCTTGCCTGTTCTATTTGCCATAAGATACAAAAAGTTCCATAGCTAGCTTGCAAGACAGTAGTATCAAAAAACGTGTAAACAGAAGATAGCCCGTCTTGTAACACATCAATAATGCTCACCATCCTTAATTTTCCGGGTTCAGGACTAGAAGAGTTTTCCCTAAACTCAACCAAGCATGTGTTGACTTTGCTTTGCAATAAAAATTGTCGGTATTGCTCTTGGTCGTCACTATCCATGCCACCTCCCATATGCCGAGATTTTTGATAGCTATGGTAAAGCTGATAGTGTTCTTCGGAGTAAGTCAGTGGGTTAATGATGACATCAAGGTCATGATGTTTTTTCCAAGATCTTTTTTGATAACGCTTAGGCTGAAAATCTTGAACTCTCACACGACAAGCAACGCAAGCCTGACAACCATCGCAATAGGGTCGGTAGGTATACATACCGCTTCGACGAAAACCATTGGCAATTAATCCACTATAGACATCGGCATTAATAAGATATGAGGGCGTAGCCACCTGTGAACGTGCCACCTTGTCGCCAAGATAGCTGCACGGATAGGGCGCTGTTGCATAAAATTGCAAGGTAGCCAATGGTAGATCGTTAATGTTACTCATGAAGTTTGCTTATTACGTGCACTTAGCCAATAACTTAATACCTGTTTATTGAATGCCCAATTAGGATTTTTTACATCACATCGATTATTTAAATGTTCAATAAATGTAGTTCGATCAATTGGAGCACCTCCCAGCGAGGTTAAATGCTCTGTTTCCTGTTGGCAATCGATTAATTCTATATGATTACTAATAGACCAAGCACTAAGAGCTGCTAAGGCTAGCTTGGATGCATTAGGGTATGAGGAAAACATGGATTCCCCAAAAATGACTAAGCCCAAATTGACGCAATATAGACCACCAACACGTTGTCCATTTAAAAATACTTCAATGCTATGGGCATGTCCTTGTTCATGCAACTCGCCATAAGCATGCATGATGGCATGGGTAATCCAAGTGCCATCTTGACCTTTACGAGGCTGTTTAGCGCATGAAAGCATGGTGGCATGAAAATCATGATCTACTCGAATCTCCCAAGCATCATCAAGTAATAGCCGTTTCATTTCTTTTTTTAAGCTTTTACTAAGTTTAAATTTTTCTGGTTTTAAAACCATTCTAGGGTTAGGGGACCACCATAAAATAGGTTGGCTATCTGAGTACCATGGAAATATGCCTTGCCGATAAGCACGCTTAAGTTGCTCCGAATTGATATCGGTGCTGATGGCAATTAAACCTGGCACTTCTGGATCAGGATCATTCGTATGAAGTGGCGACGGAAAAGGATCTGTCACCTTTAACCAAGGTAGACTCATGAAGAACGATATTTTTTGTCAATTCGACCATCATAAGGAATATCGTCAAGATGAGTGGCGAAACTTGAGTCCTTAA
>Ga0228701_1000615_pt1 | contig 28274 bp, 27 predicted proteins | sample McNCre117_Aug_MG_2_FD_178017 | JGI IMG/M metagenome (GOLD analysis project Ga0228701, IMG submission 178017) | Freshwater microbial communities from McNutts Creek, Athens, Georgia, United States - 11-17_Aug_MG | ecosystem: Environmental > Aquatic > Freshwater > Creek | place: USA: Georgia... | reverse complement strand
GGTCCGATGTGGTTCCTCAGCCGAGGCTGAGGAACAGCCCGGCCAGCGCCGCGCTCATCAGGTTGGAGAGCCCGCCAGCCGCCAGCGCCTTGAGACCGAGCCGCGCGATCACCGGGCGCTGGTTGGGGGCGAGGCCGCCGGTCACCGCCATCTGGATCGCGATCGAGCTGAAGTTGGCAAAGCCGCACAGCGCGAAAGTCACGATCCCCACGGTCTGCGGCGACAGATCCTTGGCAGCGCCGAGATCGATGAAGGCGACGAATTCGTTGAGCACGACCTTGGTGCCGAACAGGCCGCCGGCGCGCATCGCCTCGGTCCAGTCGGGCGCGCCGAGCAGACGGAACACCGGGGCGAAGACATAGCCGAGCAGCATCTGGAACGAGAGGTCTTCCTTGCCGGCAAGTCCGCCGAGCCAGGCCAGCAGGCCATTGGCGAGCGCAACCAGCGCAACGAAGGCCAGCACCATCGCGCCGACCGCGACCGCCAGCTTCACGCCGGTCTGCGCGCCCTGCGAGGCGGCCATGATGATGTTGGCGGGGCGTTCGTCGTCAAGGCTGGCGACCGGCACATCGTCGGGCTCGGGCAGCACTTCACCCTTGGGATCGGGCATGATGATCTTGGCCATCAGGATCCCGCCGGGGGCCGACATGAAGGCGGCGGCGACCAGATAGTCGATGCGGATGCCCATGCTGGCATAGGCGGCGAGGATCGTGCCGGCGACGCCGGCCATGCCCACGGTCATCAGGCAGAACAGCTGCGAGGGCGTGAGTGCGGCAAGATAGGGGCGGATCACCAGCGGGCTTTCCGACTGGCCGACAAAGATGTTCGAGGCCGCCGAGAGGCTTTCGACGCGGGTGATGCCGGTGATCTTTTCCAGCGCGCCGCCGATCCAGCGGATCACCTGCTGCATGATCCCGAGATAATAGAGCACCGAGATCAGCGCGGCGAAGAAGATGATGACCGGCAGCGCCGAGATCGCGAAGCTGTGTCCGCCGATTTCGGGCGAGGCGAGCGGGCCGAACAGGAATTCGATCCCGGCATGGGCAAAGCCAAGCAGGCTTTCGACCCCGTGGGCGGCGCCCTGAAGCATGGCGTTGCCCCACGGCACATAGAGTACCAGCGCGGCGAATCCCGCCTGCAAGGCAAAGGCCGCACCAACCACGCGCGGGCGGATTGCCGTGCGATTGGACGAAAGCGCAAAGGCTACGGCCAGGATAAGAGCCATGCCCAAGAGGCTGTTCACGATATGCATGGTGCGGTGGGATCCCCGGTAAATTGCAGCGCCGACAGGTAGCGTCTTTGCCGGGCCAGTCAATTTCCGGTGCATTCCTGCCTGTTGAGGACTTGTCCGCGGCGCGCCGGCACGGCTAACCCCTTGGCCTATGGAAACCCGCACTCTCGCGATGCCGCGCTCGCTGTTCGTCTTCTCGCTGCTCTATGGGGGGCTCGCCGTGCTGGCCGGGGTGCTGGGCACCAAGCTGGCCTCGCTCGGGCACTGGCCGGTGCTGGGCGATCTGGCGGTGGAAAGCGGGATTTTCGCCTTCCTGCTGCTGGTGGTGATGGGCAGCGCGGTGGCTGAACTGTTCGGCCAGAACGTGGCCAACCGGTTGGTGCGCTTTGGCTTCGTGCCGCTGATCGTCTCGATGGTGCTGCTGACGGTGGTGATCCACATCGTCCCGCCCGCGCCCTTCTGGCACGATCAGGATGCCTTTGCCCGGCTGCTGGGCCAGGGCGCGCGGATGCAGTTTGCCGGGCTGATTTCCTATGGCACCTCGCAGACGCTCAACGTCTACCTGTTCAGCCGCATCGCCGGCGGGCAGGGCAAGGCGCTGGTGCTGCGCGCGTGGATCGCCAGCCTGCTGTCGCAGATCGTCGACACGATCCTGTTCATCACGATCAGCTTTGCCGGGCAGGACATGCCGCTGGGCCAGATCATGGAAGGCCAGATCATTTCCAAGCTGGTGCTTTCGACGATCATGGTTCCGCCGCTGATCGTGGTCTTCGTGCGGCTGGGCCGCTGGCTTGACCGCGCGCCGGTGCAGGCGGGCGGCTGAAAACGCTTCAAATCGCGGTCAAGGGAGCCTAAGCGCCCGGTCATGTCGAATCCGCACGATCCCGCACTGCTTGCCAAGGCCGAAACGCTGGTCGAGGCACTGCCCTATCTCCAGCGCTATGCCGGCCGCACCTTCGTGGTCAAATATGGCGGCCACGCGATGGGCGATCCCGACCTGGCGCACGATTTCGCCGAGGACGTGGTGCTGATGAAGGCCGTCGGGATCAACCCGGTGGTGGTCCATGGCGGCGGCCCGCAGATCGGCGCGATGCTCAAGAAGCTGGGCGTTGAAAGCCGGTTCGTCGATGGTCTGCGCGTGACCGACAAGGCCACGGCCGAAGTTGCCGAAATGGTCCTCTCGGGCGCGATCAACAAGGAAATCGTGCGCTGGATCTCCGGCGCCGGCGGCAAGGCCATCGGCATTTCGGGCAAGGACGGCGGGCTGGTTACCGCGCGCAAGGTTGAACGCACCACCCGCGATCCCGACAGCCAGATCGAACAGGTGGTCGACCTTGGCTTCGTGGGCGAACCGCACCGTGTCGACACCAAGGTGATCAAGACCATTTCTGACGCCGGGATGATCCCGGTGATCGCCCCGATCGCGGTGGGCGAGGATGGCGAAACCTACAACATCAACGCCGATACCATGGCCGGCGCGATTGCCGCCACGCTGGGCGCGGCGCGGCTGTTCCTGCTGACCGATGTTGCCGGCGTGCTCGACAAGGAGAAGAACCTCCTGACCGATCTCAAGCCCGCCGATATCGAAAAGCTGCAGCGCGATGGCACGATCAGCGGCGGGATGATCCCCAAGCTCGAAACCTGTGTCCACGCGGTCGAGGCCGGCTGCGAGGCGGCGGTGGTGCTCGACGGGCGGGTGCCGCACGCGATGCTGCTGGAAATCTTCACCTCGCGCGGGGCGGGCACGCTGATCCGCGCCTGACGCCTTTTCCGGCTGGACAAATTAGTAAGTAGTGCTTACAAAATCGGCCGGGGAACCTCCGGTTGCCGGGCCGTTAGCCGATAGGCTACACCTGCGGCACGCTAACCGGAACGAGGATAAGGCCTGTGCTGCTTTTCACGCTGATCGACATTGTCGGCTATCTGATTTCGATCGTTATCACGCTGGTGATCATCCAGTTCGTGATGGCGATGCTGCTCCAGTTCAACGTGATCAACCACCACAACAATTTCGTGGCCGCGGCGTGGCAGGCGGTCAACGCGCTGCTTGAACCGATCCTCGGCCCCGTCCGCCGGATCATGCCCGATACGGGCGCGATCGATTTTTCGCCGATGGTGCTGATCATCGGCCTGACCATCCTTCAGAAAGTCCTCTACGGACTGGCAATGGCGAGTGTGCAATGACGGCTTCGATCATCGACGGTAAGGCTTTTGCGGCGGGCCTGCGCGCCCGCGTGGCGGGTTTCGCCGCCAGCTTTGAACAGGCGGCGGGCCGCAAGGCGGGTCTCGCGGTGGTGCTGGTGGGCGAAGACCCGGCCAGCCAGGTCTATGTCGCCTCCAAGGGCAAGGCCACCGTCGAATGCGGGATGGCCAGCTTCGAACACAAGCTGCCTGCCGATACCACGCAGGACGCGCTGATCGCGCTGGTTGACCAGCTCAACGCCGATCCCGCCGTCGATGGCATTCTGGTGCAGTTGCCGCTGCCCAAGCATCTTGATGAACAGGCCGTGGTCGAGCGGATCAGCCCCGACAAGGACGTCGATGGCCTGACCCCCACCAGCACCGGCCGCCTCGCGCTGGGCCTGCCGGGTCTGGTGCCCTGCACCCCGCTTGGCAGCCTGATGCTGCTCAAGGACCAGCTCGGCAGTCTTTCGGGCCTCGATGCCGTGGTGATCGGGCGCTCGATCCTCGTGGGCAAGCCGATGGCCCAGCTGCTGCTGGCTGAAAGCTGCACCGTGACCGTGGCGCACAGCCGCACCAGGAACCTCGAAGACGTTGTGCGCCGCGCCGATATCGTCGTGGCCGCGGTCGGCCGCCCCGAAATGGTCAGGGGCAGCTGGCTCAAGCCCGGCGCGACCGTGATCGACGTGGGCATCAACCGCCTGCCGCCCGAAGAAGGCAAGACCAAGGGCCGCCTGGTTGGCGACGTTGCCTATGCCGAGGCGCTCGAAGTTGCCGCGGCCGTCACGCCGGTCCCCGGCGGGGTCGGGCCGATGACCATCGCGGTGCTGCTGCGCAACGCGCTGGTCGCCGCGCATCGCAACGCAGGGGTGGCGCTCGCCGACACGGCGCTGTAAACCCCGGCGCATGAAGCGCCTTTGCATCGCCGCCGGCCTTGGTGTCGCCCTTGCCGCTCTTGCCGGGCAGGTGTCTGCGCGCGAGCGCGCACCGCAGGGTGCCTATGCCAATCCCAGCGCCGCGATCGCGGCCGAAATCGCCTTTGCCCAGCTGGCCAAGGACAAGGGCCAGTGGACCGCGTTTCGCGCCACCGCGACCAAGGATGCGGTGATGTTCGTGCCGCAGATGGTCTATACCCAGGACTATCTCAAGAACCTCGCCGAACCGGCCCAGCTGACCACTTGGCAGCCGCATCAGGTGTGGTCGAGCTGCGATGGCTCGATCGCGGTGACCCGCGGGGCCTGGCAGCGCGGCGATGCCACCGGCTATTTCACCACCGTCTGGCAGCGCCAGAACGATGGCCAGTACAAGTGGGTGATGGACCAGGGCGACAGCCTCGCCATGCCGCTCGATGCGCCCGAAATGATCGTTGCCAAGGTTGCCGATTGCCCGAAGGGCAAGCTGCCGCGCCCGCTCAAGCGCGAGAAGATCAAGCAATTGCCTCCGCTCGATCCGGCCCACCGCGCCGGCCAGTCGGATGATGGCACGCTGACCTATGACGTTGCGGTGCAGCCCGATGGCGCGCGCCAGTTCACGGTCAACCTGATGCTCGGCGGCCAACTGGCCCCGGTGCAGATGGTTCAGGTTGCGGCGCCCGAACACCCATGACCGACCTGTTCCTGTCTGCCTTCGTCGCCCTGTTCGTGGTGATCGATCCGCCCGGCTGCGCGCCGATCTATGCCGGGCTGGTCAGTGGCGCCAGCCACCGCCAGGCGGTGTCGATGGCGGTGCGCGCCTGCGTCATAGCCACGCTGATCCTGGTGGTGTTCGCGCTGTTCGGCGAAAACCTGCTCGGCGCGCTGCACATCGAGCTGAACTCGTTCCGCATCGCGGGCGGGATCATGCTGTTCGTGATCGCGCTCGACATGGTGTTCGAAAAGCGCACCCAGCGCCGCGAGGAGCGGGCCGAAAAGGTTCGCGAGGAACATGTCGAGGATGTCTCGGTGTTCCCGATGGCCATGCCGATGATCGCCGGCCCGGGCTCGATCGCCACGATCATGCTGCTCACCGCGCGCGCTCACGGCACACAGGAAACGCTGGTGGTGCTCGGCGCGCTGGGCGCGGTCATGGCGCTGACGATGATCTCGCTCGCCGCCGCCGGGCCGCTGATGCGGCTGCTGGGCACGCGGGTCGAAGCGGTGATTTCCCGCTTGCTTGGCGTGCTGCTCGCAGCGCTCGCCGCGCAATATGTGATCGACGGGGTCAAGGCCGTGCTGGCCGCCGTCTGAGCCTTATTGCAGCGTCACCCGGGGATCGTCGCTGTCGCGCCGGCCAAAGAACTGCATCAGCTGCACCAGCAATTCGCACCGCTCGGCCAGCGATCCGGCTTCGAGCAGCGCCTGCTTGGCCGCGGCATCGAAGGGCACGATCTGGCTGGTCCCGTCGATCAGCGATTCATCGTCGAGCCGGGTCACTGCTTCCCAATCGACCGCATAGCCCTGGGCACTGGCAAAGCGCCGCGCCTCGCGCTCGAACCCGGCGCGTTCGATTGGCGATAGCACCGGCTCCAGCTCTTCGGGTAGCAGGTCGGCCTCGACCTGCCGGAACGGCGTGGCGACATCGAGTTCCTCGATCACTCGGAACCGCGCCTCGCCTTCGAGCACCAGGTTGAAGCGCCCGTCGTCGAGCGCTTCGACCTCCTCGATCTTGCCAAGGCAGCCCACGCTGAACAGCGGCGCGCCCTCTCCGCCGCGCTGCGGCTGGATCATCCCGATCCGGCGGTCGCGCGCCAGCGCATCCTTGACCAGCGCACGGTAGCGCGGCTCGAAGATGTGCAGTGGCAGTTGCAGCCCCGGGAACAGGATCACCCCGGTCAGCGGAAAGATCGAGATGCGCATCGCCGCGCCCTTTTAGCCGAACAGGATCAGCGACAGGCGGCGGCGCTGGGCGGCAACCCAGGGATCCTCCAGCCCGACGACATCGAAGATCTGCAGCAGCTTGGTGCGTGCAGCGCCCTCGTTCCATGCACGGTCGGCGGCGATCATCGCCAGCAGCGTGTCGGCCGCGTCATCGCGCCCGCCCGCGGCAAAGGCGGCGTTGGCATAGGCCAGCTGGGCGTCCATGTCGGCCGGGTTGGCGGCGGCAGCGGCGCGCAGGCCGGCTAGCTCGCTGTCCTCGGGCTTGTCCTTGGCCAGATCAAAAGCCGCGCGGGCGCGCGCGATCTCGCCATCGCCGGCCAGCTCTGCGGGCACGGCGGCGAGCACGGTTTCGGCATGGTCCACTTCGCCAGCGGCCACCAGCGCGCGGATCAGCCCGCCCTGCGCGGCGGGATTGGCCGGGGCGACTTCGGCGATCTGCGCGAACATGCCGGCTGCGGCGGCCGCATCGCCGCTAGCGAGGTGGTCTTCCGCGATCGCGATCAGCGGGGTCACGTCTTCTTCCTGCGCCGCGCCGGGCTTGATCGGCAGCTTGGCAAGCAACTGGTCGAGCAGCGCCTTCAACTGGGATTCGCTGCGGGCATTGGTGAGGTCGGCAATCGGCTGGCCCTGGAACAGCGCATAGACCGTGGGGATCGAGCGGACCTGGAACTGCGCGGCGATGAACTGTTCCTCATCGACGTTGACCTTGGCGAGGATCACGCCTTTGTCGGCATATTCGGCGGCGACCTTTTCCAGCACCGGGGTCAGCGCCTTGCACGGCCCGCACCATTCGGCCCAGAAGTCGAGAATGACGAGGCTGGTCATCGAAGGTTCGACGACGCTCTGGCGGAAACGGTCGACCGCTTTTTGCTCGTCGAGGTTGAGGCCCATGCTTGCCAAGGGGAAAACTCCATTGAGGTAAGAAACGCTGCGGCGCCAATGTGGGCTTTCGGGGGGATTTGTGAAGGGATAAAGCGCGCTTTGCCGAGAATGCGAATTTTCTCCTTGGCAAGGGCATAGGCCAATGCTAACGGCGCGCCTCCACCCCGATCCACAGGGTTTCCAACCCCGGATCGCGAACGTCAGAGCGGGCGTAGCTCAGGGGTAGAGCACAACCTTGCCAAGGTTGGGGTCGAGGGTTCGAATCCCTTCGCCCGCTCCAGTTCCTCAAGGGTTTCGGCGAAACCCTGTTCCCAAAATCGATAAATTGAGCGTTCGGATTTGTCCGAGCTGCCGCCGTGATTCCCGCTAGCCATCAGGGCAGCGCCTTGGCGCGCCCGAAGGCCTTGCTCAGGGCATCCCGCAGGCGCGCGCCGCTTGAGTGCGCGAGCGAACCGTCACAGCGCGCCAAGCACTCCGGCGCGCTCCAGGTAGGCCTTATCGCCCGCTCGCGCCGGGTTGTCGAGCGCGTAGGAGAGGTTGCGCTGCTCTGGCTGGAACAGGTGCGGCGCGGGGTCTTCGCCGCCGGTATCGAGCTGGTCGAGCAAGCGCTTGCGCATTTCCTCGAACTGTTTGCGCTCGGTCAGGTTGGCGTGGGGCAGGGTAAAGCTGCCCCGCGGACGCAAGGTTAGCAGGACGATGACGCTGACATCGCTGCTAGACTTGTCGCCCGTGCTGAAGAGCTTGCCCAGGATTGGCAAAGATCCCAGCAGCGGGGTTTTGTCTTCGGCGCGGCTGTTGGTGGACTGTTCCCCGCTGGAAATCAGGATCGTCTCGCCAAATTTCAAAGTGGCGGTCACGCTCGTCGCAGTGCGCTCTTTCTGCACCGATTCCTTGAAGGAGCCGGGGCCGGCGCCGGGGATGAAATCCTCTAGGCTGGCGTCGATCACCAGTTTGACGCGCTCGGGATCGACAAATTTCGACCCGATGTTGAGCGTTAAACCATCCTGCATCGTCTCGACCGTGCTGGATAGATTGCCGTTGGCCGCGAAGGTCAGAGTGCTGCCGATCTGGACGTTGCTCTTCTCGCCATCGTAGATCAGCACGGCCTGCTGCGCCTGCAAGGTCGATTTGCCGCCATTCGCATTGGCAACGTTTAGCGAATAGGTCACCGAAGGGACGGTAACCGATAACACGCGCTCGGCGTCCAGCGTGCTGCTGCTGGTCGTGCCGGTCAGCCGGTCACGCGAACTGCGCCAGGTGGAATTGACCAGGTTCGAGCCGAATTGTAGCGTCAGAGCATCGAGCAGATTGATGCCAATCGTCGACGAGCGAACCTCATCCCGGCGCAGGATGATCAGATCGACCATGCCCATCTTGTCGTCGGTTTGCGGCACCTGACCATCAGCGTTCCCGGCCCCTTGCGCGGCGATTGCTGGGCCCGAACTGAGCAGGGCCATGCGCGGCACGGACCGCCCCAGGGCTTTGATCCCGGACACATACAGGTCCGCGGCATCGATCTGCCCCTTTTGGCGCTCGATCGCGGCGCCGGTGGTCAGCTCATCGAACCCTTGGGGTGCACGCAGCTGGGTTGCCCGCTGCCATGCCTTTTCGGCAACCGGCAAATCGCCAGCGCAGAACGCGGCGCGGGCCAGGGCGTAGAGAACGATCGGCTCGTCCGGCTGGATCGCCGCGGCGGCCGAGAAATGCTCCTGAGCGGTAGCCGCATCGCGATCGTCCATCGCCATAAAGCCAAGTTGCACGTGGGCCGGCCAGAACGAGGGATCCCCCTTGAGCGCCATCATGTAGCCAACCTTGGCCATTTCGCGCTTGTCGGTCCCCATTACGGAGGCCGTTTCGTAGCCCAGGCCTGCCAGGTAATTCAAACGCGGGTCCAGCGGTGACCGCTTCAGGGCCTCATTAATTTTTGTAAGATCATGATGCGTTATGGGCTTGGCCGTAAGAATCGTGGGGGTCGCCAAGAGCTGCATCGCGACAGATGCGCTCACGCTGAATTTAATATAATTCAATGTTTTAATCCATATTTAGGGTGCGCAACCGGCAAAATTCCGCTTTTCCATATGGATTTTTATGAAAATGGGCAAACGCAGATGAAATAATATTCTTACGTATTGTCCGTAATTGACCCATTTATCGAACGGATTAGCAAGGCTCGACCTTGGCTTGAGCCGACTGCCTGCAAACCACGCAGATCTGTCGGGAGAGGTCACGGCCCCCGCCTGGCGGGATGCACGGCTGCTATGAAGGAACAGAAGATGGCTAACTTTTTTAAACGCGCACTGGCGATCCTCGCCATCGCTGGGGGCGCGTTCTTCGCGACCGCCACTCCGGCGCTTGCCAATGCAAACACCTCGGTGATCTGCGGCTGGGACAAGCAGGATCCGGTTACCGGCGCCCGCTACGGCTTTTATTACCGCAATGACCTGACCGCCAAGAGCCCGACCCCGGCGATGTCGGATGACCAGTATCAGCGCGCGATGTGCGACGGGTACGATGGCCAGAAGGGCGCGATCGACCAGCTCGCCGATGTCATTGTCAGCAAGTTTGGCAGCCTCAATGGCTGGTCCAAGAAGCGCTATGAAACGACCTGGGCCGATCGCTGCAACGATTCCGATTACATCGCGATCTACTTCGGCACCAAGCGCAGCGCCTGCCCGACCTTCGTGAAGGGCCAGGTCAACTATGCCAAGGGTGATTGGAGCCAGGCGACCCCGCATGACCTGCTGAGCTGCATGTACAACAACCGGTCGTACTATGTCGTCTACGACGGCCAGAAGGTCACCTTCAAGGACCTGGCCAACAACAAGGTGCTGGGTATTTCCGAGCTGCAGCTGAACTGCCTGCCCGAAACGCCCTACCAGAACCCGCCCCAGTAAGGTCGGCGATCCAAACGGGGTTCCGGTGCCGGGCGCGCATTGCGCTCGGCGCCGGAACCCGCTTGCTTACCCCTGCCTGCCCGCGCTGCTTGCCTGCCCGCGATTGATAATCTTGTAACCTCGATCCCGTCAGCTGATGGCGCGAATCCCTTGCCTTGCCTTCGCTCCGAGCAATGGCTACCTCACGCACTTCTTGTTTCACCGCGTGCAGACGAAGGTTCAGGGAGCGGCAATGGCCAGCGTCGAACGGCATAATATCTGCGTTATCGATGACGACATCGATTATACTCAGTTCGTCCAGCGCTACCTGACTGCGGTTGGCCACAACGTGCAGGCCTATACCACGCCGCAGGCCTTCCTGGCGGACGTTGACACGCTCAATTCCGACATCTTCCTCGTCGACCTCATGCTGCCCGGCATGGACGGCATCGAGCTGGTCTCGCTGGTGCGCGCGCACTGCGAAGCCGGCATTATCGTGGTGAGCGGCCGCATGGGGCCGGATGCCTTTACCACCGCGCTGGCCGCTGGCGCTGACATGTTCATCAATAAGCCGGTGCGCGCGGATCAGCTGGCGCAGGCGATCACCGCGCTCAAGCGGCGCATGCGCCCCGTTGAAAAGGCAGCGCCCGCCTCATCGTGGAGCCTTGATCAGAGCCGCGGCGTGCTCAGCGCGCCGGAGGGGGTGCAGGTCAAACTTGGCGCGATGGAGCTGCGGATCGTCATGGCGCTCGCCCAAGCCGGGGCCGAAGGCCACTCGCGCGAAGAACTGGTCCAGGCCGCTCAAATCGCGCCAAGCCCCTATGACCGCAATCTCGACGCTGCCGTGTTCCGGCTCCGCCGCAAGATCGAGGAGCGTACCGGCAAGCTGTCTCCGATCGTGACCCGGCATGGCAAGGGCTATGTGCTCTCCAGCCCGATAAGCATCACCGCCACCGGCTGATGGTCAAAATCCACATTTACACGGCGCTGTGGATCTACTGGTCCAGCATCCTGTCGATGACTGTCGGGTTGTTGCTGCTCCGCGCCCATCGGGTGTGGAACGGGGCCAACTATTGGATCGCCGGCAACGTCCTCACGCTGTGCACGCTGCCGATCTTTTCGCTGCTCTATCAGCGGGGCGCATCGAGCGCGACCGGACTGGTTCCGGCGACCCTCATGCTTGCCGATGGCGTGCTCAAGATAATGTCGCTGAGTGACCGCGGCTTGCGGGTCAGGCGTGCTGCGCTCGGCACAGCGGTTGTGGCCGCTTACCTGCTGTGCTGCGGCGTTCTGCTCGATTCCAGTCGCGGCGCAATCATCGTCAGTGCGGGGGGCATCTTGATCGGCTTGCTCATTGCCTGGCAAGGCTTGCTGGTCCTGAAATCCCAATTGGCGCGGCTTCACGGCAGCACCCTGCTGGTCGCCTCCAGTTTCCTGTTCGCCGCGTTCCTGATCGGGATGAGCATCACCTCGCTGCTGCTGGGCAGGCAGCAAGTGCTGTTCGAGTACACAGGGCGGGTGGGGCTGGGCTTTGTCGTCATCGACAATATGATGATCCTGCGTCACATCTGCCTGATTGCGATGATGACGGCGATGCTCAACCGCCGGCTTGCCGCCGGGCGGATCCGCAATCGCCGGCAGATCAGCCTGCGCAAGCAGGCCGAGGTGCACGCCGAACGGCTGGCCGACCTTGTTGAGGAAAAGCAGTCGCTCATTGAAGTCCTGACCCACGAGGTGCGCCAGCCGCTGAACAACGCCCAGGCCGCGTTGCAGGACGTGCTGATGAACCGCGACGATGGCCGTGACGAACGGCTGTCTGTCGGCCGGCTCCAGACCATTCTCGATCAGATCGGGCTGACCCTCTCGAACGCGATCGTCGGGGCCAACCTGCTTGAGCGCCGCGAGCAATCAGCACTCGTCCCCACGGACATTGGGGTGGTGTGCCAGCTCGCTTGCAGCGATGCCGGGCCCGACTGGGAGGAGCGGATTGATCTGGCCGCGCCGGACGAGCCACTGTTGGCTCCGGCAGACCCGGTGCTGCTGCGCCTTGCCTTGCGCAACCTGCTCGACAACGCGGTGCGCCATTCGCCGCCTGATCGCAAGGTGACCATGACGGTCGAGATTGATGGGGCCGCAGCGCAGCTGAGGATTTCGGTCAGCAACTGGCCGGTCGATACGTTTGTCGCCGACAGCCGCCTCTACGAGCGCGGCGTGCGCGGCGAGGCCCCGATCGGCGAGGGCAAGGGGCTTGGCCTGCACATCGTGAAAGAAGTGGCCCGCCTCCACAACGGGACGATCAACGCCCGGGTGCGCCCGGATCAGCAAACCGAATTTACGCTCGCGTTTCCTGGCACGACGGAAGCGTAACCGGCAGCGCGCCCTTAGATCTGGACTGGGTTTGGGGTTGGATGCCGCGTTCGGCTTAGCCGATATAGAGCGTCAGGTAGGCGACCAGCGCTTTCTTGAGTTCGTCGATCTTCGCCTGCTCAAGCCGCGGGTTTTCCTGTTCCCACAGGTCGAGCAGGGCGGTGAGCATGTCGGTGGCAACCAAGGCGATCGCCTGGGCCTGCTCGGCTGGCATGCCGTGGTCGAGCCCGATGGCCCGCCCGATCATGTCGCCAGCGGCCAGCGATAGCTCGCGGTCGATCTCGCGCAGTTCGGGAAAGGTGTGCATCTGGCGGCGCAGGCTGCTGCAGCCGGGCTGACTGCGCCGATCCGTGACGATCTGGTCGACGATGTCGTGCACGGTTTCCTGCCACGGCTGGTTCCCGCGGTGCTTGAACAGGTGAATCAGGGCATCGCGCCGCTCGTAGGCCTGCCGGTGGAACAGGGCGACCAGTATCGCCTCGGTGCTGGCATAGTAGCGATAGAACGTCGCGATATTGATGCCGGCGCGCTGGGCGATGTGATTGGTGGTAAACTGCGTTGCGCCGGGTTCTGCGAGGATCGCAGTGGCGGCTTCCAGGATGGTGGCGCAGGTTTCCTCGGCGCGCTTCTGGCTGGGCTTGCGGCGCGGTTTTGCGCCTTCAGGCACGGCATAGCGCAGATCGATGTTCAGAGTTGTCACTATGTCCCCTGTGCCCGATTACCCGCGACCGCGCGGGGTTTGTGACCACTTGGTCAATTTGGCAAGAGGGGCTGCCAATTTCATGCCCGGCGGCAATTGATTCATTCGGGAAGGGATTTGGCCCATTCCGGTTGCGATTCGTCCGCCTTGCCGATCTTAACACAAGTTAATGCTTGGCAATTCGCAAGCAATCGCTTACATTCAAAACCGCAATATGAACATTCTGGCTTGTTCCGCGGGCATTCGTGCCTGACGGGTCGCAGGCAGGCCAGACTGGGGCCGCCAAGCGATTGGCGGCCTCAAACCCCTCCCCCCCCTTTGAAATTTGACGCTTACCGCGGTGGCTTGGTGGGCAATCGTGCTGCGCGCGGCGTGCTCGTGCAGGGAAATTTCGTTAGCCGCATGAAGGGCTTGCCGAATTTTCAAAACGGATTATGGTAAATATCACTGACGGCTTCCGTCAGGCGGGGGCAACCCGTTTCGGTCAGGTCAGGCAGGGTCCTTCCAGCAAGGGTCGCAACCTTGCCTTACCTGGCTAACCCGCCGGGCTAGAATATGCCCCGGCTGAGCGCGGCCGAAAACTGCCCGACCGCATCTTCCAATGACCGGCGCTTGGCCCATGGCCGCAGATCTGCCGCGGCGTTGATTGCGGCGACGATCGCATGGCTGGCAAGCGGCGCATCAATCACCCGGATCGATCCATCGGCCATGGCATCGCTGATCATCCCGGCCACCTGCCGGGTGCTTTGCCCGGCCCGGTGCAGCATCACCCCGCGCAGCTCTGGCGGCAGCGCCTGGAATACGCTGATCTGCAGCAGTGGGCTCTCCCCGGTGAATTGCAGCGCGATCAGGCTCGAACACATCCGCGCCAGCCGCGCGCCGGCACTGCCGCCTGCCGCGGCGGCCTGGCTGCGGGCCTGTTCGATCAGCGTGAAGCAGCGATCAAAGCAGGCGACCACCAGATCGTCCTTGTTGCGCAGATGATGGTAGAAGCTGCCGGTGGACACGCCGATCTGCGCGGCGATCCGTTCCACGCTGGCGCCGATATAGCCGCGCTGGTTGATCAGGTTGGTGGCGGCGTGGAGGAAGCGGGTCAGCGGGGCCTGTTCGCCGTCGGCCGGTTCCAGTTGATCAAAGGCGGTGGGCCAAGGGTGCTGTGCGGCAAGCCCATGTTCGAGCAGATCGAAAATCTGCTCTTCGATCCGTTCGAAATCGCGTTCGTGATACTGATCGATCCACGCGGGCATCCAGTAGACGGTGGAGAGGACGATCGTGGTGGCGATCAGCGCCTTGCGCCGGGCATCGGCATCGTCGCCCGGCTCGAAGAATCCCATCACGCCGGTGAAGACTTGCTGGTACTGCGCCTCAAGCCCTTCGCGCAGGTCATCGGGCAGGGTGCCCATGTCGGACAGCAGGGCGAGCTGGCTGGCCCCGGGTTCACGCTGGAGCCGGTGCAGATCGAGATGCAGCACGAGAAAGGCCCGCACCCGTGCGCGCGGTGACGCGGCGGCGGCGGCTTGGTGCAGGACGCCAATCTGCCAGTCGAAGCTGCGGGCCAGGCAGGCTGCGGCCAGCTGGTCCTTGCGCTTGAAGTAATAGGTTACGCTGGAGGTATCGAGGCCAAGCTCCCGCGCCACCGCGGTCAGGGTCATGCCGCGCGTGCCATGGATGTTGATCTGCGCCGAGGCGACCTTCAGAATTTCCTCTTTACGGCGCGCGTAACGCGGTGTGGGGGTCGACGCCCTGTTCATGGGATGCTTTATATACTACCGAATATATTTCACAATAAACCTGCAATTGTTTGCAATCCAATTCCGGTTATATTTCATTTGTTAGTGAATGCATCGTAAATTGCTGCCATCAGGTTTTGTAATTTACGGAAAATTCACTGTTTCATGAGTGCTGCGAGAAAGTAATTTTCTGCCAGACCCATGCATTTTCAAAATATGATTATGGAGGCAGGCGGGCGGAATCAGTAATTTTCTGCCAGACTTTTATGGTCTTGCTGCACGCGGCGCAGGTCGGCCCGGTGGCGGGCGTGCCCATATCTTGACCTGCGCGCCGTGCCATGCGCCAATAGGGGCATATGGCGGGGTTTCTGTTTGCATTGTTGGCGGTGCTGATCGCGGGGCTTGGTGCGCGCGACCAGTTGCTGGTGGCCGGGATGGTCGAGCGCCAGGGCGCACGGCGCAGCACCTTGGCGGTGGCGCTGCTCTCGGGCGCGCTGACGGCGGCCATCGCGGCGCTGGCGGCAGCCCGGGTGGGGAGCGAGCTCGCCGGGCCGGTGCGCCAGATGCTCGCGGCGCTCGCGCTCGCGCTCGCGGGGATCGAGCTGCTGTTTACCCGCCGCATCCGCCTTCCTGCAGAGCCGACCGATTCTCTGGGCGCGCTGGCGCTGGTGCTGCTGGCCCAGCAATTGACCGATGCCGCGCGCTTCCTGTTGTTCGCGATTGCCGTGGCGGCAGACACGCCGTGGGCCGCGGGGCTTGGCGGGGCGCTGGGGGCTGCCGGAGTGGCGCTGATCGGCTGGCTGGGCGGAGGCGCGCTCGCCGCGCTGCCGCTGACCGCTGTCCGCCGGGTGGGCGGGGGCGTGCTGCTGCTCGCCGCGCTGTCGCTGGGGCTTGGCGCCCTTTAATCGATCCACCCGATTTAAACGATCCAATATTCCCATTTCGTCGATCACGGCCGCGCTGGTAAAAGCCCCTATCACTTGTCTTGAAAGGGAATTGCCATGCCGAGCCAGACCAATGCCGCCAAGGCGCTTGCCGATAGCCTCAATGGCCTGCTGGCCGACTATTTCGCGCTCTACCTCAAGACCAAGAATTTTCACTGGCACGTGGTCGGCCCGCGCTTTCACGATCTGCACCTGTTGTTCGATACCCAGGCGGCTGAACTGTTCGCGCTGACCGATGTGATCGCAGAGCGCGTGCGCAAGAATGGCGCGGCCACGCTGACCTCGGTTTCGGCGATTGCCGGCAAGACCCGGATCAAGCCGCAGGACGATGCCGCGCTCAGCGCCGAGGCGATGATTGCCGAACTGCGCGATGACAACGCCGCGCTGATCGAGGCGCTGCGCGAAACCAAGGCAGCGGCTGGCGCTGCGGGCGACAATGCCACCGATGGCGCGATCGATGACTGGACCGATCAGGCCCAGCAGCGGGTGTGGTTCCTGTCCTCGCTGCTCGGCTGAGGGCTGCATAGCATTGCAGGCCCGTTCCGGCACCGCGCCGCCGGTGCTAGGGGGCGGGAATGAACGCTGCCAAGATCATCCCCGACGCCGCCGATGCCGCCATCGCGGCCTGGCTTGAAACCCACCTGGCCGAGGCGTTGGCCCGGACCGAGGGGGTGGTGGCGATCACGATCCCCGGCGGGTCGACCCCGTTCCCGATCCTCGCAGCACTCGCCGGCAGCACGCTGGATTGGTCGCGGATCGCGGTCTGGCCGGGTGATGACCGGATCGTGCCCGAGGATCATCCCGCCAGCAATGTCGGCCGGATCCGCGCCGCGCTTGAACCGCTGGGCGCGGCTGTGGTCGCGCTGGCCGAGGATGCGCGCCCGCCGCATTTCGCGCTGACCTGGCTCGGAATGGGCGGCGATGGGCATATCGCCTCGCTGTTCCCCAACACCGATCCGCGCGCCGATGCGCCCCAGCCGGTGCTGCGCCTGACCCCCGATCCGCTCCCGCCCGAAGCCCCGTTCGACCGGCTCAGCCTGACCATTCCGGCGCTGCTCGATAGTGATGCCGTGCTGTTCGTGATCCGCGGGGCCGACAAGCGCGCCCTGTTCGAAGCGGCGCTGCGCGGCGAGCATGATCTTCCGGTTGCCCGCCTGCTCAAGGCGGCGCACCAAGCGGTGACATGCTTCACCTGATTCCCGCTCCGCTCCACCGCGCCGCGCTGCGCACGGCGCATCGTTTGCGCAAGGCGTGGTGGCGGCTGCGCCGTCCGGTGCTGCTAGGCTGCCGGATCGTGGCGTTTGATGATGCCGGCCACGTCCTGCTGATCCGCCATTCCTATGGCAGCGACAGCTGGACCGTGCCGGGCGGGGGCTTGCGCCGGGGGGAAGACCCGGTCGCCGCGGCGATGCGCGAATTTGCCGAGGAAACCGGCTGCACCCTGATCGCCGCGCGCCAGTTCGCGCTGGTGGAGGAGCCGCTGTTTGGCGCGACCAATCGGGTCCATCTCATCACCGGCACGGCGGCGGGCGCGCTGCGGCCCGATGGGCGCGAGATCATGGCGGCGGCGTTCCACCCGCTCCACGCCTTGCCCGAGCCACTGTCAGCCAACCTTGCCGCCGGGCTTGCTGACTGGTTGGCGGCGATGGGCCGGGCCTAGGTCAGAACGGCAGCTGGGCCTGCTGCGCCGGGAGCGGTGCGGCGGATACAGGCGCATCATCATCGAGCGCTGACAGCGTGAGGCCCACCAGCCGCACGGGCTTGGCTAGCGGCAGCACTTCATCGAGCAGCGCATGGGCCACGGCGGCGAGCATGGCCCGGCTGGCCACCGGCGCATCGAGCGAGCGGGCGCGGGTCAGCCCCGAAAAGTCCGCGTGCTTGAGCTTGAGCGTCACCGTGCGGCCCTGGGCCTTGCTCTTTTCGATGCGCGCCCACGAAATCTCGATGATCCGCTCCAGCATGTCTCGCAGCGCCGGGCCGGATGACAGGTCGCGTTCCAGCGTGCGTTCGGCGCCGACCGACTTGCGCGCGCGGTTGGCCTTGACCCGGCGCAGATCGATGCCGCGTGCCGCGCGGTAGAGGTAATCGGCCTGGCTGCCGAAGTGTTCGCGCAGGAACCGGATGTCGCAGAGCGCGAGATCGGCGCCGCTTTCGATCCCCAGGCTCTGCATCTTTTCCGCGCCGCGCGGCCCGATCCCGTGGAAGCGCCGCACCGGCAGCGCGGCGACGAAGGCCGCCCCTTCGCCCGGGCGGATCACGCACAGTCCATCGGGCTTGTTCTGGTCCGAGGCGAGCTTGGCGAGGAACTTGTTGTAGGACACCCCGGCGCTGGCGGTCAGTCCGGTTTCGGCCTTGATCCGGGCGCGGATCAGCTGGGCGATATGGGTGGCCGATGCGATCCCCTTGAGGTCTTCGGTCACGTCGAGATAGGCTTCATCCAGGCTGAGCGGTTCGACCAGCGGGGTGTGTTCGAGGAAGATGTCGCGGATCTGGCGCGAGACCTGCCCGTAAACGTCAAAGCGCGGGCGGCGAAAGATCAGCGCCGGGCACAGCCGCCGCGCCGTGACCGAGGCCATCGCCGAGCGCACGCCAAACCGGCGCGCTTCATAGCTGGCGGCGGCGACCACTCCGCGCGGTCCATCGCCGCCCACGGCCACCGGCTTGCCGCGCAGCTCGGGCTCGTCGCGCTGTTCGACGCTGGCGAAAAAGGCATCCATGTCGACATGGATCACCTTCCTGAGGCCAAAGACCTCTTCGCTCTCGTCGCTGCCGGGATCGGAATCGCGCCATTCGCTCATGCTGGCGGTCATAGGCTGGCTGGCGCCATTGCGAAACAGGCGCGAAAAAGCTGGCCAGCACCGGCGCGAGCCGCCATGGGGTCGGGATGGCCACATCCTCAAGCAGTCAGGCGCCCGACCGGATCGGCGAAGGCGAATTCATCGCGCTGATGGCGATGATGATGGCGCTGCAGGCGTTGTGCATCGATGCCATGCTGCCGGCCTTGGGCGCGATCGCCCGGGATCTTGACGTGACCGATCCCAATCGCCGCCAGCTGGTGGTGGGGGTGTTCCTGTTCGCCGCCGGGTTCGGCTCGTTGATCCCCGGCGCGCTGGCGGATCGCTATGGCCGCCGTCCGGTGCTGATGTTCTCGTTCGCGGCCTATGGCCTGCTCGCGCTGGGCTGCGCGGTGGTGTCTGATTTCACCATGCTGCTGGTGCTGCGCGCGGTGCAGGCGATTGCCAGCGCGGGGCTTTCGGTGCTGCCCGGCGCGATCATTCGTGACCGCTTTGGCGGGGACCGGATGGCGCGGATGATGTCGACCATCTCGGTGGTGTTCATGCTCGTGCCGATGATCGCGCCGAGCTATGGTCAGGCGGTGATGCTGGTGGCCGGATGGCGCTGGATTTTCGGCGGCATGGCGGTGATGGCGGCGGTGATCGGGGCGTGGACCTGGCTGCGGCTGCCCGAAACGCTCCACCCCGAATATCGCCAGAAGATCGCCGCTGGCACGATCTCCCGCAACATGCTGGAGGCCGCCACCAACCGGGCGGCGATGGGCTATGTGCTGGGCGGGGCGCTGCTGACGGGCGGGCTGTTTGGCTATATCAATTCGGCCCAGCAGCTGATCGCCGAACACTTCGGCGCGGGCGCCCGGTTCCCGCTGCTTTTCGCGCTGATGGCCGGAAGCATGGCCGTGGCGAACTTTTCCAATTCACGGATCGTCGAGCGGTTCGGCGCACGGCGGGTGAGCCATGCCGCGCTGCTGGTGTACATCGCGGTGAGCACGGCGCAGGTGCTTGTAGCCTTTTCGGGGCGCGAGACGCTGTGGGGCTTCCTCCTGCTGATGGGGCTCAACCTGTGCCTGATGGGCTTCATCGGGGCCAATTTCGGCTCGATCGCGCTGCAGCCCTTTGCCCGCACCGCCGGGGCGGCCAGTTCGTTGCAGGCCTTCACCCGCATGGCGTTTGGCGCGTTTCTGGGCGGGATGATCGGGCAGGCCTATGACAATTCCGCCCGCCCGCTGGCGCTGGCGCTGCTGGCCTGCGCTACGGTGGCGCTGGCGCTGGTGCTGGTGAGCGAGCGCGGCCGCCTGTTCCGCCGCCTGAACCCGCCGGGCATGGCGCGGCCCGTGCCCGAACCCGAACTGCACTGAGGCGGCGATGGCCCAGACGTTCGACCTTGCGGTAATCGGCGGCGGGGTGAACGGTGCGGGTATTGCCCGCGATGCCGCCGGGCGCGGCGCGCGGGTGCTGCTGCTGGAAGCGGGCGATCTGGCGCAGGGAACGTCCTCGGCCTCGACCAAGCTGATCCACGGCGGGCTGCGCTATCTTGAGCATTACGAGTTCGCGCTGGTGCGCGAGGCGCTGAGCGAGCGCGAGGCGCTGTGGGCCATCGCCCCGCATCTCATCCACCCGCTGCGGTTCGTCCTGCCCTATGTGAAGGGACTGCGTCCGCGCTGGCTGCTGCGTGCGGGGCTGTTCCTCTATGACCATATCGGGGGCCGTAAGCGCTTGCCCGTGACCCGGACGATCGATCTGGCCCGCCACCCCGCCGGCGCGCCGCTGCGCCCGGGCTTTGGCACCGGGTTCGAATATTCCGATGGCTGGGTCGATGATGCCCGGCTGGTGGTGATGAACGCCAAGGACGCCGCCGAGCACGGCGCCACCGTGCTGACCCGCACCCCGGTTACCGGCGCGCGGCGCACGGCGGATGGCTGGTCGATCGATACCCCGGCGGGGCCGTTCAGCGCCCGCGCGCTGGTCAATGCGGCGGGGCCGGCGGTGCTCAAGGTTGAAGGGCTGCTTGGTGCGGCGCCCGACTATGCGATGCGGCTGGTGCGCGGCAGCCATATCGTGGTGCGCCAGCTGTTCGATCACCCCTATGCCTATTTCTTCCAGCTGCCCGATGGGCGGATCTTCTTTGCGATCCCCTATGAGCGCGATTTCACCCTGATCGGCACCACCGATGCCGACCAGCGCGAGGGTGATCCGATCCGCGCCAGCGCCGCCGAGATCGCCTATCTGTGCGAGGGGGCGAGCCGCTATTTCGCCAAATCCGTGACCCCGGCGGACGTGGTCTGGTCCTATGCCGGCGTGCGCCCGCTGATCGACGATGGTTCGGGCAAGCCCGAGGCGGCGACGCGCGGGTATCGGCTGGAATTGTCGGACGCGGCGGACGGCGCGCCGCTGCTGTCGGTTTATGGCGGCAAGATCACCACCTACCGCCATCTGGCCGAGGAGGCGGCAGACCTGCTGGCCGCGCGGCTGCCGGCGCTATCGGGCGCGGCCTGGACCAAGACCTGCGCGCTGCCGGGCGGCGATTTCGGGGTCGATGAGCTGCCGCTGCTCAAGGCTGATCTCGCTCAGCGGTACCCGGACCTGACCCCCGCCGATGTTGACCGGATCGCCCGCGCCTATGGCACCCGGGCGGAGCGTTGGCTCAGCCAGCCGCGCGGGCGCGAATTTGGCGCCGGGCTGTGCCAGGCCGAGGTCGATTACCTGCGCGCCGAGGAATGGGCCGTCAGCGCCGAGGACGTGCTGTGGCGGCGGACCAAGCTCGGGCTGCGGCTTGATCCGGCGCAGCGACAGGCATTGGCCGATTACCTCGGATCCTGACCCAGCGCGCGCCAGGCCAGATCGGCAAATTCGCACAGCAGCGGCCGGGTTTCGCGCGGGTCGATGATGTCCTCGATCCCGAACTTTTCGGCGGTGCGGAACGGGCTGCGCACCCGGTTGAGCCGCTCCCGGATCGCCTCAAGGTGGGCTTGGGGATCCTCGGCAGCCTCGATCTCGCTCTTGTAGGCCACCTCAATCCCGCCCTCGATCGGCAGGCTGCCCCAGTCGCCCGATGGCCAGGCGAAGCGATACTGGAACGCCTCGGCATTGCTCATCGCGCTGCCGGCGATGCCATAGGCGCGGCGGATGATCACGCTGCACAGCGGCACCGTGGCCTTGTAGATCGCGTTCATCGCGTTGACGCCGTAGCGGATCGTGCCGGTGCTTTCGGCGTTGAGGCCGATCATGAAGCCGGGATTGTCGACCAGGTGGACCACCGGCAGGCGGAATTGGTCGGCCAGCTTGATGAAGCGTTCGGCCTTTTCACTGGTGCGCGCGTCCCACGATCCGCCAAGGAAGCTGGGGTCGCTCGCCAGCACGGCCACCGGCCAGCCATCGAGCCGGGCAAAGGCCGTGATCGCGGCGCGGCCCCAGAGCTTGCCCATTTCGAACACCGAGCCGTGGTCGAACACCATGTCGAGCAGCTTGCGCATCGAATAGACCTGCTTGGCCTCACGCGGGACCAGGTTGACCAGTTGCTGGTCGCGGCGGTCCACGGGATCGGCGCAGGGCGTGCGCGGGGCTGGCTGGCCGACATGGCTCGGCAGATAGGACAGGAACCGGCGGGCCTGGGCAAAGGCTTCGGCTTCGCTGGCAACTTCTTCATCGACCACCCCGTTGCGGGTGTGGATCACCGATCCGCCCAGCGATTCCTTGTCGCTGGCTTCGCCGATCGCCTCGACTACAGCGGGGCCGGCGGCGAACAGCTGGCTGAGCCCCTTGACCATGATCGAGTAATGGCTGGCCACCACCCGCGCCGCGCCAAGGCCTGCCGTGGGACCCAGCGCGAGCGCGACAACCGGCACGGTTTCAAGGTTCTTGACGATCTCGCCCCAGCCCGGGGTCGCGGGCACATAGGTCGCGCCGATGTCTTCCAGCGTCTTGACCGAGCCGCCGCCGCCGGTCCCGTCGATCATCCGGATCAGCGGGATTTTCAGCGTGTGGGCCATCTGCTCGCACTGCACGAACTTGCGGTGGATCGCCGCATCCGCGGCCCCGCCGCGCACGGTGAAATCATCGGCCGAGGCGACCACCGGACGGCTTTCGATATTGGCGCGCCCGAAGACGAGGTTGGAGGGCGCCAGATCGAGCAGTTCGCCATCGGGGCCATAGGAGCCCTTGCCGGCGATCTTGCCGATTTCGCGGAACGAGCCGGGATCGACCAAGCCCTTGATCCGGGCGCGGGCATCCAGCTTGCCCCGGGCGTGCTGGCGGGCGACCTTTTCGGGGCCGCCCATCTGTTCGGCCAGCTTGCGGCGCTGCCGCAGTTCCTCAACCTCTTGCTTCCAGCTCATCCCTGACCCTGTTCTTGTTTGGCGTTTCTTATTCTGTCTGCGCCTCGATCCGCGCGAGCAGCGCCTCGACCTGAACCTGCGCGCCGGGGGCGGCGGCCAGTTCGGCGACCGTGCCGTCGAAGGGCGCGGTCAACGCGTGTTCCATCTTCATGGCTTCGAGCACCAGCAGGCGCTGGCCCTTGGCAACGACATCGCCAGCCACGACATCGACCGCGATCACCTTGCCCGGCATCGGGGCCAGGATCGCGCCATCGCCCGCAGCGGCGCCCGCCTTGGGTCGCGGGGCGTGGAACGAGAACACCCGGCTTTGCCCGCGCTCGGTCACCATCACTTCGCCGCTGGGCACCATTTCGCCGCGTAGCGGGCTGGCGGCGGCGCTGTCCCCGTGGAGCAGGTGGCCATCGGACCACAGCGCGATCCGCGTCTCGCCCGCGCGGTTGAGGCGAAAGCCGAACAGGTCGCGGCGCAGTGCACGCTCCTGCCCCTTGGCGTGCCAGCCCAGCCAGTCGCGAGCGAGGCGCTGCGCGGCGGCATCGGCGGCGGCCTGGCTTGGCTCGGCCGCCGGGATCAGCGCTTCGCCGCGCCGCTCGATCAGGCCGGTATCGACCTCGCCCGCGGCGAAATCGGCATCGGCCAGGCACTCATAAAGGAAGCCCTTATTGGTGCGCAGCGGGGCGACAAAACTGTCATCGAGCGCGGCGAGCAGCGCGCGGCGGGCTTCTTCGCGGCTGGGTGCGCGGGCGATCAGCTTGGCGATCATCGGATCGTAGAACGGGGTGATCGCATCGCCCTGTTCAACCCCTCTGTCGCACCGCACCTGCGGCGAAAGCCACAGCTGGTCGAGCGCGCCGGTGGCCGGGAGAAAGCCCTTGGCGGGATCTTCGGCATAGAGCCGGACTTCGATCGCGTGGCCGCTGATCGCCAGATCGTCCTGCGCCAAGGGCAGCGGCTCGCCCGCCGCGACGCGCAGCTGCCATTCGACCAGATCCTGCCCGGTGATTTCTTCGGTCACGGGATGTTCGACCTGCAGGCGGGTGTTCATTTCCATGAACCAGATCCGGTCGGCGCGCAGGCCTTCGCTGGCATCGGCAATGAATTCAATCGTCCCCGCGCCCTTGTAGCTGACCGCCTGCGCCGCGCGCACGGCCGCGGCGCAGATCGCGGCGCGGGTGGCCGGGTCCATGCCGGGGGCGGGCGCTTCCTCGACCACTTTCTGGTGGCGGCGCTGCAGGCTGCAATCGCGTTCGAACAGGTGGACGACATTGCCGTGGCTATCGCCAAACACCTGCACCTCGATGTGCCGGGGCGAGAGGATGTATTTTTCGATCAGCACCTGATCGTTGCCGAACGAGGCCGCCGCCTCGCGCCGGCAAGAAGCCAGCGCCTCGGCAAAGTCGGCGCCCGAATCGACCCGGCGCATCCCCTTGCCGCCGCCGCCCGCCACCGCCTTGATCAGCACCGGATAGCCGATCGCATCGGCTTCGGATTGGAGGCGGGCCGCGCTCTGGTCGGCGCCCATGTAGCCGGGCGTAACCGGCACCCCGGCGGCTTGCATCAGCTGCTTGGCAGCATCTTTGAGGCCCATCGCGCGGATGCTCTTGGGATCGGGGCCAACCCAGATCAGCCCGGCGGCGATCACGGCTTCGGCAAATTCGGCGTTTTCCGACAGGAATCCGTAACCCGGGTGAATCGCCTCTGCGCCCGAGGCCTTGGCCGCGGCGATGATCCGGTCACCCACCAGGTAGCTTTCGCGCGCCGGCGCGGGGCCGATCGGCACGGCGGTATCGGCCAGCCGCACGTGCAGTGCGCCGGCGTCGGCCTCGGAATGGACGGCCACGGTGCGGATTCCCATGGCGCGGGCGCTGCGGATGATGCGGCAGGCAATTTCGCCACGGTTGGCGATCAGGAGCGAAGAAAACATGGGGAACATGGCTAGGCGGCAATTGCGGCAGCCGCAATGCCCCTTGCGCTCGGGCCATGCCGACACTAGAGCGCTGCGCAAACCTTCAAAAGTGCTTTTCCCAACGGGGCAAATTCCATGGCTGATCGCTTCAATACCATTGCCGGCTGGACGCTGTTTTCGGGCGTCGTCGCTCTCGGCCTTGCCAGCGTGAGCGGGCACTATTTCAAGGCTGACAAGCACCACCGCCCCGAACAGATGGGCTATGCCATTGAAGGCGTGGCTTCCGAAGAAGGCGGCAAGACCGAAGAATCGATCGAAGCCCTGCTTGCTGCGGCCGATCCGGCCAAGGGCGAAGCAGCCTTCAAGCAGTGCCAGTCGTGCCACACCGCCACCCAGGGCGGCGCCAATGGCATCGGCCCGAACCTTTACGGCGTGCTGGGCGAAAACGTCGCCACCGGCCGCGGCGGTTTTGCCTTCTCCGACGCGCTCAAGGGCAAGGGCGGCAAGTGGGACTTCGCCAGCCTGAACGAATGGCTCAAGAACCCCAAGGCCTATGCCCCGGGCACCAAGATGAGCTTTGCCGGCGTTTCGGATTCGGCCGAACGCGCCGCCATCATGGTCTATCTCAACAAGCAGGGCTCGAACCTGCCGCTTCCCGCCGTTCCGGCCGCTCCCGCGGCTGATGCCAAGGGCGCCGCTGCGGTCGCCGTGGTTGGCGATGCGGCCAAGGGCGAAAAGGCCTTTGCCCAGTGCAAGGCCTGCCACACTATCAACGCGGGCGGCGCCAATGGCATCGGTCCTAACCTTGCCGGCGTCTACGGCGAAGCAGCGGGCCAGGGCCGCGGCGGCTTTGCCTTCTCCGACGCGCTCAAGGGCAAGGGCGGCAAGTGGGACGATGCTGCGCTGAACGAATGGCTCAAGAGCCCCAAGGCCTATGCCCCGGGCACCAAGATGACCTTCGCCGGCGTGTCGAGCGATCAGGAACGCGCAGACATCATCGCTTACCTCAAGACCGCCAAGTAAGCCGGTCTGACAGGCGAATCGAAGGGGCGGGGCCGCAAGGCTCCGCCCTTTTCGTATGCGCGATCGGTGCTTGCCTTGCCGCCGGGCGGCGGTAAGGGCTGGGCCATGTGGTATCTTGCAGCCAAAGCGGCACTTTCCGGCATCCTCATCGCGCTCGCTTCTGAAGTGGCGAAGCGGTTTCCCGGCTTCGGGGCGCTGATCGCCTCGTTGCCGCTCGTTTCGGTGCTGGGGATGATCTGGCTGTGGAAGGCGCGCCCCGATGCCGCCAACATGGCCGCCCACGTCGAGGCGACCTTCTGGTTTGTGCTGCCCTCGCTGCCGATGTTCCTGCTGGTCCCGGCGCTGCTGCGCCACGGGGTCAATTTCTGGATCGCGCTCGCCGCCGGCTGCCTGCTGACGATCGGGCTCTATCTGGCGATGGTGGCAATCGGCCCGCGCTTCGGCCTGCGGCTCTGACGCGGCAGGGCTGAGGGGCTCAGCCCTTGAAGCCCTGCGCGATCACGTACCATTCGGATGAATCCTTGCGGCTTGCTGGCGGCTTGGCGTGCTTCACCGTGGTGAAGTGCTTCTTGAGCAGCCCAAGCAGTTCGGTGTCGGTTCCGCCTGCCAGCACCTTGGCGATGAAGGCCCCGCCCGGGGCCAATTGCTCGATTGCGAAATAGGCCGCGGTTTCGACCAGTCCCATCGTGCGCAGGTGGTCGGTCTGCTTGTGGCCCACGGTGTTGGCCGCCATGTCCGAAATGACGAGATCAGGCGCGCCGCCCAGCGCTTCCATCAGCGCGGCGGGGGCTTCATCGGCCATGAAGTCCATCTGGAAGATGGTGACGCCTTCGAGCGGATCGGTCGGCAAAAGATCGATCCCGACAACCGCGGCCTTGGGCGCGCGCTGGCGCACCACCTGGCTCCACCCGCCCGGCGCGATGCCAAGGTCGACCACGCGGGTCGCGCCTTTGAGCAGCGCGTACTTGTCATCGAGTTCCAGCAGCTTGAAGGCCGCCCGGCTGCGCCAGCCTTCGGCCTTGGCCTTCTTCACGTAAGGGTCGTTGAGCTGGCGGGTCAGCCAGCGCGCCGAACTGGTGGTGCGTTTCTTGGCCGAGCGCAGCCGCTCGTTCGGATCCTTGCCAGACCGGCTCATGCGCGTCCCCTGCGTGTTTCGCGCAGCGCGGCGCGGGTTTTCTCTGCGGCATCCCCGGCGCTCATCAGCCCGCGCAGGATGCCTTCACGAATGCCGCGATCCGCCACCCCGAGCCGGTCCGCCGGCCACAGGTCAAGGATCGCCTCAAGAATGGCGCAGCCCGCCACCACCAGATCCGAGCGTTCGCGCCCGATGCAGGGTTGTAGCCGCCGCTCGGCCGGGGCCAGCCCCGACAGACGGGTCGAAATGTCGCGCATCGCCTGGGCAGGCACGATCAGGCCGTCGACCGCGCGGCGATCGTATTGCGGCAGTTCAAGGTGGACGCTGGCCAGCGTGGTCACCGTGCCGCTGGTGCCGAGCAGGCGCAGCGGATGATTACGGTTGAGCGTGGGCAGGCGTTCGCCCACCCGCTCGGCAAAGGGTGCCAGGCTATCGCCCACCAGCTGCCGCATCCGGGCATAGCGCGCCGCGCGCCCGTCCGCATCGTCGGGTTCGGCGCCGCAGGTTTCGGTCAGCGAGACCACGCCCCACGGCACGCTTTGCCAGTCATGGATGTGCGGCACGCCGCCGTGGCGGTTTTCGACCAGCACCAGCTCGGTAGAGCCGCCGCCGATGTCGAAGATCATTGCCGGGCCTTCGCCCTGCTCAAGCAGCAGGTGGCAGCCCAGCACCGCGAGCCGTGCTTCTTCCCCGGCGCTGATGATGTCGAGCCGGATGCCGGTTTCGGCATGGACGCGCTCGATGAAGGCCGGGCCGTTTTCGGCGCGGCGGCAGGCCTCGGTCGCGACCGAGCGGGCGAGATGGACGTTGCGGCGCTTGAGCTTTTCGGCGCAGACCTTGAGCGCGGTCAGCGCGCGGTCCATTGCCGCATCGCTGAGCCGGCCGCTCTGCGCCAGCCCTTCGCCCAGCCGGACAACCCGGCTGAAAGCATCGATGACCACGAAATTTTCGCCGCTGGGCCGGGCGATCAGCAGCCGGCAATTGTTGGTGCCAAGGTCGATCGCGGCGAAAGCCTGCCGGTGAAACGGCGCGCCGCGCGCCGATGGGTTGTGCCGAAACTCGTTCCGCGCCGCGCCACTGCGCGGTTCACGGGCCTGGTTCCGGCCGCCGGGCCGGCGCGGGGTGCTGACGGGAGCGGGACTGGCAGAGGCGGCGGCGTGCTGCTCTTGCGGTCCTGTTCGCCCGTAACCAGCCTCCTCGCACATCGCCGGCGGAAGATCTTCCGCCATGATAGTCGTACTCTTTATCGTTTTCCCGCCGAGCGCGGCGGGTACCTGACGGCAATGGTAGACGCGCCAGGCCCTTACGGCAAGTGCGCCGC